>TARA_R110000803_G_scaffold16458_6_pt1 | contig 17292 bp, 23 predicted proteins | sample TARA_R110000803 | Tara Oceans TARA_R110000803 (sample SAMEA4397772) | marine metagenome | biome: Polar Biome; feature: [SRF] surface water layer (ENVO:00010504); material: water (ENVO:00002006), including particulate matter (ENVO:01000060) such as... | depth 5 m | reverse complement strand
CCGTAAGTGTTTACAATTCTATAAAAAGAATCTGTATCTACAACATTTCCATTTAGAGTCAATTCAAAAAGAGGAACTAATTCTTCGTGGTGATCATCTTTATCACATCCTAATGTGAATAAGATTAATAAGCTAAGTAATATTAATTTTTTCATGTTAGTTTTTTTTCTGTATATAGTAGAATGCTATAATTGCTACTACTGTTAATAAAATGCAAATAGTTATATTCATAATTATTTAAACGTATAATTTAAACCAAATGTAGTTTGGAATAATCTACTCTCCCACATTTTAGAATATTCACCTTCAGCAAATACTCCTAAGTTTTTTCCTACTTTCCATCCAAATGCAACTCCCATTGAGAAATCTGACCATTGTTCTGGTTCAGAATCTTGTCTTAAACCACCAGCTCCCCAATTGTTTCTGTTTAAGTATGTAAAATCTCCATCTCCTTTGATGTATTTATGTTGAGGAAGTATTATATTTCCGAATGAATGTAACCAAAAATTGTTTTTATAATGATAAAAATCAAATCCTACTATTGGTGCTAATTCTACAAATGGGTCAATTAAATCCCATGCTTCTCCATTGTACCTATTAATAAGAGATGGGAATACTTCTTCTCTAAATTCTAAATCTGTATTTGCTACTATATTACCATCTTCATCTTTCCAAATCCAATCATTAGTTTGTTGTCCTGTTCCTACATCCGTAGATGTAGTATAATGGTCTGTATATCCATATTCAAATCCTAATGTGTACCAAGGATTCGTGTAGTAAGGTATTCCATCATCATCTGGTGCCATTTCGTTTAACCATATTTCAAAAGGATTATATCCGTATGCTCTATCATGTCCTCTAACTACAACACCTGCTGATATAGAGAATTTCTTACCTATTGGTAATCTTCCTCTTAGTTCTGCTGATTTATAGTTAAGGTTAATTTTAGATACTTCTCTACTCTCTGCTTTGAAGATGTGGTATTTGCCTGTGTGTTTTACAAATACTCTATGATTTTTGAAATTTCTACCGTTCCATCTTTCGTTTTCGAAATGAATTTGATATTCTAAACCTTGTATTGCCGATGATGGTGCTGCGTATACTAATTGGCTTTCGTTACCATCGTAAAAGTTTTTGGGTTTTCTTTCGTAATCAAATCTAGCTAACTTTCTTATACCAATACTATATCGGTAATCAAATGGAAATCTATCAGTAACATCTTCTATTCTTGGTATAGAATAAATACTTCCATCTTGGTTTGTTCGTAAAACGTATGTTGGTTCTTGTGCTTCTACTGCATTAGAGATATCTCCAGCTGCGTAGACTGTTCCGTATTTAAGAAAGTCTTTATATACAGAGGTAAAGAAAGAATCTTTATCCTGTGCAATTACACTACTGGTGATCAGTAATGAAAGAATTAATAGTATGTGTTTCATATTATATAGTATTGTATTATTATACATATATAAATAGGAAAGGTAAAACAAAAAAGAGACCTTTTCGGGCCTCTCTTCTCTTCAGTCGTAAATGTCTTCTTGTATACCTGAGTAGTTACTCCAACGCTTTACCTTTTTTGGGCTGGAATTCGGAGTTGACGTGTCCGCAGGCTTTGCATTGAAAGACGGGGATTGGTATGTATGATGCTTCGGGTTGGCCAGTGAGGATACCTGAGACCTTTCTGATTGTAAGGCTTTGTTCGAAGTATATCCCGTTGCATTGTTCACATATGACCGGAACAGTTTGATTAATGTCCACATTGATATTGTTCTGCATAATAAATTTATTTCTTAGCTTTAGGCTTTCTACCTCTTCGAGGTTTACCTTGTGCTGCGTCTTTAACGTCCTTGACCTGTGCTGCTGCTTCTTTTAACTCTGCTGCAACGTCGCCAATCTCCTCTTTCACTCGCTTAGCACGTCTCTTGACTTCCTTAGCTGTGTCTTTTACTTTCTTAGCACTATCTTCAACTACATCGGGGATATAATCACCATCGCGGTCTCCAATAATACCTTTTTTCTGGAGTACGATTACAACGGCTGCTGCAATAAGTATAACTCCTAAGATAATTAAAATTGTGTTCATTTGTTTCTAGATTAATTAATGTTAATTTATATATAAATAGCTCTATTACTTTAAAGATACGTAGCTGAGCTTCTTCTTGTATCTCTTCTCTAAGTTACGTACAATAGTAGATATCTTCTTCGCTTTACTATTCACCACATCTTCTTCCGCTTGTCTACGGGTAATGCCATACCTGCCAGTAATTGCACTAAAGAGTGAGTCTAGTTTAGTTTGTTCGTCCTTTACATAGTCTGCTTTAAGCCTTTTACGTCTTGCTAGGTTAACTGCTTGATCTTCTAAGAATCGGCCTTGATCAGGGTGCAGTTCTAGATAACGTTTACGTAGCTTATGCTCAACTAACTCTATTTCAAATTTAAAAGGACTCATATCAAAATCTCCATTTTCAGCTCTTTGGGATAAAGATGCTCTGCTACTCAACGGCTTGTTTTTTGTAGTATAACTTCTCCACCACATAAACCTATCGTAGGGTTTTGTATAGTAGTTCTTTCTGAAGAATTTAGACAGCCATTCTTCACTCATTTGCGGCTGATAAGGGCATTGGTCAAATTTATCGTACTCTATTACATCGCTCATATACCTTAATATACGAAAGTTAATTTAAGTTAGCAACTATATGAACGATTCTTTTAATAAAAATTTTTGGTATTCTTTAAATACTCTAACAGAAGCTTTATTCCAAGGTTCAATTATAGCATAAACATAATCATAATTCTTAGAACAGTACTTCATTATATAATTACCAAAGTCCATTGCTGCGTCTGCAGGTAGATTTTGATCTAAACACTTATACATTCCTCCTATATAAATACTATTACGTTGAGGGAGAGGTTTAGTATTAATCCAATCATGAGTGAATTCTGAATTAAGCCAGAACCATCCGCTAAGTTCGCCTTTATAGTATTGGTACATAACGAATGAACCAGACTGGAATCTCTCTTTTACTGTCTCCATTGTAGGTCTGGTTGTCCATAGAGGAAGAGTGTTTTTAATGCTTTCTATTATATGTATGTTAGGAGCTTCTTCATTATAGTCAGAAACTCTATAGATATACTCATCGTTATATTCGTATCTTTCAGCTACTTCAAGACATTCTTTTGCCGGTAGTTCGTACTCTAAATAAGGCATGTTTTTGTCTTTTCAAATTCAATTATATTATTTGCCATTTTCTGTACGTGTGGATCGTACTTCCATACACCGTAATAGTGATCATAGGAAGCTATATTTTTTGCATACCCTACGTCTATATTATGTGTTGTGACTAAACAACCAAATAAAAATTGACATATCACAATAGAAGGAACATACTCCGATTTTACTAAGTCTTCAGTTGGCTCTATTTCTTCTAAAAAATATTTTCTGAATGTTTTATATTTGCTTATGAATAGGTCTTTTGTTTTTTGGTTATTAAACTTTATTATCCCTACATTAGTAGCTAATCCTCCATCATCATTGTATTCTTCAATTGTATCTTTTATAGGGTACTTTCTAAACAACTTAATTAAGTATAGGTATCCAATGTATATTGCTCTAGCTTCATTAAGTGCATTTTCTTTTGTTTCTGGGTATTCAAATATAACATCTTTTTTAACGTACTGACTAAATGGTATATTTGACTTTAAAATTATATCTCCATCTATTGTAACGCAGTCAAGGGACTCTCTTTCGTGTATAAAGATTTTCAAATCGTCTGTAAGTATAAACTTCTCATCCGATATATCAACGTATTCTTTATAGTATCCTTTAAGGTACTCTAACGTATACTTACATCCATAGAGTTTAACTTTGTAACCTAAATTTTTTGCTCTGATAATGGAGGCTTTGTATAATTCAAGTACAGGATCAGCATTTTTATATCCTTGCATTTTAGTAGTAAAACTCCAAACTAATATCATAATATTGATTTTTTACCGTTTCTCAATCTACCTGCTGGGTTTAGTTGTGCAGCTGCTTGGCTAGTGTATTCTAATCCCAAATCTAAGAATTCTTTTTTAGCATCCCCGTAAAATAAAGCTTCGTAAGATATTATAGGAACGTTAGTACTTTTAGATACTTTTGTTAACAAGTTCTTAAGGTCTATTAGTTCTTTTGTATGAATTTCTGGAGAAGTTGTGTAGTCTTTGTCTTGGTACGGTACCATTATTTCAAGTCCGTTTTCATTACAGTATTTTAATCTAGCATAAGCAATGAGATGGTCGTCAAAATCGTATCTGTCTATTAAAAGTGTTTTATCAAATAATGCAACTAATCTTTTCCAAAACCTAGCCCTTTTAATATCAGAAGTACAATCTTTAGGATATTGCTCTACTGTAAATTTTATGTTATTACCGAGTCGTATATGTTCTTTTATTATTCCAATGGCATTATCTGCATTATCAATTCTATTGTAAAAAGGTTCACTTACGTATTTCTCTGAGACTGCTTTTATCAGGCTTGTAGTACCTGATCTTGGGACTCCTATAACTAGTATTTTCATAGTATGCTTTTTCCTTTTAGTGTATTTAAAAATTCCTTTGCAATATACCTATGTCCGCTTTTATTAGGGTGTAAATCCTCTGGTGAAATATTCATCCTATTGTCTGCCATGATACTTACCCAACCTACTGTACCTAACTTAGACGAAGGAGTCCATAGTGTAGATAAGGGGATACTAGGGGATGTTCCTACGTTATCATTGTATTTAAGGTCTGATGGTGTACCTAATGATGTTAGGTTCCATAATATTACTTTACATCCTATCTTTTTATCTATATGATTAGCTAATTCTATAATATTATTTATTGTCTTATCATTTTCTACTATTTCCGGAAGGTAAAGTGTGTCGTAGTACCATTGTATTTTAGCTTGAGAGTTTTTACTTAAAAGTATTTTCACGTCGGTATCCATAGACAAAAGAAAATCTTGGTCGTTAAACCAAGACTTCATACTGTTTGCTCCTATAGGTAATCTTCCTTGCCCTGTAATGTTAATGATTACAGTGTCGCTACCTGTAATAGAAGGTAGCTGCTCAAGTAATGTATTTAATATGTATTGATTAGTTGCTCCTGCTCTAGCAACGTTTAGTAACGGTTTGTTTAAAGTCCTGCTTATAATTGTAAACCAAAGTGATTGTTCTACTTCCTTAGAGCATTTACGGTACAAAGCGGAGAACGAGTCTCCAAAAACTTTTAACATAACATTTACAATAAAATTAATACTTCTTTATGCAGAGTGCTTTACTACAATCATATCTAACAATGTTTGAACCGTGTTACGTATAGTAAGCTGCTCCTCATTAGTTGGTGGTGCATAAGGTCGACGGTCATTTAGATTTTTTCTTCTGTATACTAGTGCCTCTAATTCTGCTTTAGTTAATGCCATTTTATTTTAATTAAAATTTATAAAAATTATTTTGTCTATTCTTGCTTTTTAAAGTTGTGAGCTACAAATGCGAAAGCTTGTGAACCTATCATTATGTTATCATTTTCCTCTATGTTGACTGAAAAGAAACTTCCTGTTGGGACTGATAATTGAATTATTTCTGCTTTTGTAATAGGAACTGCTGAACCAGTAGTATCTAATAAGGTATGAACGTTGTTATCTAAAGAGACAATCGGTACATATTTAATTTTATCGTTAACATAATCATGTGCTAATACTGATGAACTTCCTCCTAAGTAAAATTTCTCGCCTGCTGCTTCTACACTATATAACTCTCCGCTTAAATTCTGATTAGTATGTTGTACGGCTTGTGCGATAGAAGTTGTTATTGCAGTTCCTACAGGCCAGTTTGAACCTGTCATTGACCATGCTAAGTATATTGCTGGATCTTCTGTATCAGGTAAACCTGGTACGTGGAACGCTTTTAATTCTTGTCCTATAAATCCTTCACCAAATCCTACAGATTCTCCAGAGGCTGATGTGAATGTTTCAACTTCAAATACACCGTGTTTATCGTCTGTAGCTTTCCATGTAGATGTAGAATATTCTAATCTATGTTTAATTGGGAAATTCCAGTTAGAACTTCCATCCCAATCTAATGCTGCTGCTGTTGGAATATCGAATATTGCTGGGATAGTAACTGTGCCTAAATCTATATACGTTAATCCACCACCGTAAGCAATACCGTAGTTTCTGTATGTTTTCATGAAACCTGCTGCAATATCATCTGCATGAGTCTCATAGTTAGTAAGATAGTAACTACCTGTAAGATTGGATTTTGCTGCTTCCCAATCTCCTACTTTACTAAATTTAAGTTCGCCAAATACATTATCTTTAGGTTTATATACTGCATCAGGAATATTAACAGCATTAGAAGAACTAACTAACGTAGAAGTTACTGTTCCTCCATCTACTGAGTAGAAAGGAATTGCTAATGAGCCTGAGTTGTTTTCTTCTAATAAAGCTAAAGGATTAATTCCAGAAGCTGCGTAGAAAGAATCTAAAATAGCATTTTCATCATACGCTAAACGTAAGATAAATTTGTTTTCTGCATCCTCAACAGCTGTTGGGAATGAATTATGCAATGATTCTGCTTGAGTTGTAATTGTTGTAACACCACTGCAGTTTTCTGTTACATTAAGCTTTATATCTTCAACAGCTGCATGATGTAGGTCTGCTTTATATATAAGATGTAATGTATCTATATGACTTTCAGAATTTAAAAAGTTTGTAAAAGACGTCCAGTTAGCGTCATGCTTTAAAAAGCTACCGTATAACACGGTATCAGTGTTCATTTCAAGAAATTTCAAGTCGCCATTTCTATCCTTGACAAAATCGTTTGATATTAGTGTTCCTTTCATAATTTGTTTTATTGTAGATCTACGTTATTAATAAATATCACGTTTTAACCAATTCCTGCTTCATTTAAGCAGTTCATCACAAGCTACCTGTAAACCAAGTAATAATGATGCTCCATTAAACTGTCTCTGCACCTCTTCGGCACGAATTTGTACAGCTGCTAATTTGTTTTGTTTTGCTGCTTCTGCCATTAAAGACATCATCTTTTGATCACGGTCTTCCAGAGGTAATTTATTAGGGTTTATCCTTCCTTGCGAAACTAAATCGTGGTATCTGCTTATTGTGTCTGACATAACTTTTATCTTTTATATACTGTGTTAATATGTTTATTAATAATGCTGTAGGGTTATTGGATAATTTTAACCTTGTATTTACTCTTAACGCTTTCATTTAATAGTTATCTGGGTACCAATCATAATCGTCATCATCATGTTGGTTTTTATGTTTTGGTTTGCGTTTATAAAGACTCTCGTCTCCGTGACTCTTTTGAATCATCTTCCGCCTTATTAATTGGCTCAACTCTCGTTGTCCGTACTTCTCGTCCCCGATCAGATTTGTCTTCTTCCTTTTCATTCCAACTATCTTCGAAATAAATATATTGTGGTTCCATACCTTTATAAATATAAGAACCTTTTGGTTCCGATGCAACTAATACACCATCTTTATTGTAATTAAAATATGCCCATATATGAGCTATAAAAACGCCCCCCAATTAAGGAGGGAGTGATTATATTCGCGCGTGGCACCTTCGATGCAGAGAGAGATACGCCCCCTCCGCCTCTAATGCTGCTACTTGCTTTCTGCAACAGATGCTGCCCTGTAGTCGGTGATTAATTTCTTAATCTCTCCTGCTGCTTTTCTTGCTCTCTGTTGCGATGCCTTAGTAGAACCACTGTTCTCCTCAGCTAATGTATTGAAGTGACCTTCAATAACTTCGAATAATTCTTGCTTACTTGCCATAATTAATTTGATTTAGTGTTTTGACATATAGGTATTGATACCATCTTATGTCGATTATTAAAATTAAAACTGTAAAAGATTTTTAAGACTTCTTTTTGTCTTTTATTTAGTTTACGTTTATCTCCGCCAAAAGTCATTGCCCATTCTAATTCATCATATGTAGCACCTATTTGGTCTTCATCTGTTCTACCGTCTTCCCATAAGCCATCTGTAGGCTGAGCTTCGATGATTTCTAAGAGAATACCTAATTCACAGGCTGCTTCTTTCACTTCTGATTTCATTAGATCAGCTATTGGGCTTATATCTACTCCTCCATCACCATATTTAGTGAAAAAGCCAATGCCAAAGTCCTCTACTTTATTACCGGTACCAACTACTAAGGCGTTAACCTTAGCAGCGGTGTGGTAAAGAGTCATCATTCTTAACCTAGAAGCAGAGTTTGCTGATGCTAAAGCATCCGGTTCCATGAATAGTTCTTCAAAGCTTTTAAATGTATCTGTTAGATCAAACTCTAATGGTGTTACATTCTCATACTTATTATCTAACCATTCCATATGATCATCAGCTAATTCTGACGTACCATTAATTGGAAGAGAAACTACAAAGGTAGGTATTCCTGTTTCTGCACATAGCGTTGATGTTACTGCAGAATCTATTCCTCCTGAGATTCCGATTACAAAACCTTTATCTTGAGCACCTTTACTATACTCCTTAAGCCAATCTGTGATGAATTTATATTTCATATTATCCCATTAACATTGATGGATCTATTCCTCCAGACATATCTGGTTGCTCACCATCCTTTGGTGGATCTATAGATACGACTGCTTCTGTAGTTAACATTGTTGCTGCAACTGATGATGCATTTTCTAATGCTAGACGAGTAACCTTAGTAGGGTCAATGATTCCAGCTTTAAGCATATCTACATACTCTTCAAATCTAGTATTATAACCGTACCATTGATTTTTCTTACTCTCTACTAACTTTCTAATCTCTGTAATTTTATCCTTTTCTACTCCTGCATTCCAAAGAATCTGAGTAAAAGGAGTTGATAGAGATTCAGTTAAGATATCTAGGCCAATTAATTCACTTACTGTATAGTCTTTAAATGTACCTTTACCTCTTTTTTTCGTTAGATCAAGAGCTGCATTTAATAGTGCTACTCCTCCTCCAGGTAGTATACCTTCTTCTAATGCTGCTTTGGTTGCATGTAAAGCATCGTCAACTCTATCCTTCTTCTCCTTCATCTCGAGTTCTGTATGACCTCCTACGTGTACAACTGCTACACCTCCGATAAACTTAGCTAACCTAGCTTGTAAGTTTTCTATTTCGAATGGTGAATTTGCTTCATCAATTTGAGTTTTGATCTCCTCAACTCTTGCTGTGATTGCTGCATCTTCTCCTTTAGCATCAATAATTGTAGTAACATCTTTACTAACTGTAACCTTTCCGGCTTTACCTAACCATTTAGGATCAAATCTATCTAATCGCATTCCTTTCTCACTAGAGATTACTTGACCTCCGGTCATAATAGCAATATCTTCTAATATAGCTTTCTTACGATCTCCAAAATCAGGTGCTTTAACGGCTACTGCTGGTAATATACCTCTCATCTTGTTTACTACTAAGGTAGAGAGCGCTTCTCCATCAAGATCATCTGCAATTAGTAATAGTGACTTGTTTTGTACTTGTACTGCTTCTAAGACGGGTAATAGCTCTTTAATACTACTCAACCTCTTTTCTACAATTAATACATACGGTGATTGAAGAACAGCTGTCATAGATGAATTGTCTGTTACGAAGTATGGAGACTTATAACCACGATTAAATTGCATACCTTCTACAGTTTCTAGATAGGTTTCTCCAGTTTTTGATTCTTCGATTGTAACAACTCCATCACGACCTACTTTTTCCATTGATGTTGCAATTAACTCACCAACTTCTTTATCGCTATTCGCTGATATAGTAGCTACTTGTTTCAACTGCTCTTCATCCGTAATATCCTTAGATAAGTCTTCTAAATAGTCTACAACTACTTTTGTACCCTTTAGAATACCTCTTTGTACTTCTACAGCATTATAGTCTCCAATAGTACCTAGTCCTTTGTTATATAGTTCTCTAGCTAATAACGTAGACGTTGTTGTACCATCTCCTGCTTGTTCTGCTGTTTTAATCGAAGCTTGCTTAACTAATTGTGCTCCGATATTTTCTAATTTATCTTCTAAGTCAATAGATTTTGCTACTGTTACCCCGTCTTTAGTAGATTGCGGGTTTCCCATTGAACTTTCAATAATTACATTTCTTCCTGATGGACCTAATGTGCTAATTACTGCTTTGGCTAATTTTTCTATTCCATTGCTAAGACCTTGTCTTGCTTCATGGTTGAATGTTATACTTTTACTCATTGTCTTCTAATTCTTTTACAACCGCTAATATTTCTCTGTCTTGAGCTAAGTAGTACTCATCTCCTTCAAAATCGATACGTAATGTACCAATTTTAGGGACTAATACTACGTCACCTACTTTACATGAGCGTACTGTGATTAATTTTGATGGATCTAATTCGGACTGACGTCCTGGACCTACTGCTAGTACTGTTCCCATTTCTGGTTTTTCTTTTCCTAGATCAGGTATTACTAAATTTCCATACATTTGTTCGCCTTCATCTACAGGCTTAATAAGGATCCGATCATTAGTCGGTGATAACTGCTTTGTCATATAACTTTATTTGTTTATTATTAATATACGATTTAATATTTAAAGAGGCAACCCTAGAGCGGGTTAATTTAGCTAATTTTTAAAGTTTTTGATTCTTTTCCTTTAGCAAAAGGTATTGTAACTTGCAATAAGCCGTTTTTGAACTCAGCTTTTGCTTTTTGTAGATCAAATCTACTGTCAATCTTCCAACCTAAGTTAAAAGATCTTTTAGCGATTCCTCTATGAATGTACTCCATTTGTGAACAATCACATTCTGGTGCACATTGGCAGTCGTCTTTTGGTTTGTTATAATTAATTTTAATGATATTACCCTCAATTAAGATTTCGATATCTTCTTTTGGAATTCCGGTACAGGCTATATCTAAGCCAAGGCCGTTTTCTACTTCGTAAATATCTACTGGGTGGGGTAATTTTGACTCTTCTAACGTTTGGTAAGTTTGAGTCTTTTGCAAAAAATTGCGGACTAAAATGTCGAACGGATTACGTTCTTGAAAAATGTTACTCATAATGATATAAATTTGTGGAGTCCTAAGATCTCCGGGTTAAAATAAAAATAAAAGTTGCTCTAGGGTCGGTCTTTATTTCTTCATATAAATAGGTTTAAATTAAGTTTAATGCCCTTCTGCCCAATTATTAGCAATCTCTGGTGGAGCTTTTAGCGTAACTCCTGGCAGTATTGTGGTATCTTCCATAATCTGCTGAACATAGGGAGCAAACATTTCTGCATCTTTCTCAGCTACGTTTATAATCAATTGATCATGAACCTGTGCTTGAACAATAGCGTCAATACCTAACTCTTTAGCTTTGCGGTTAATCACTACTGCAGCTCTGTTTACTACTGCGGCTGCTAATGATTGCAATTGAAAGTTAAGACAGTTATTAAGTCCGTTACGGTAATCTCTATATGCTTGCATTACTGCTTCTTTACCGTACTGAGGTGTTATGCTTTGTCTAAATCTCCAATCCATCATTTGATCGCCGTACTTAGCAAAGATCTTTTTAACCTTAGGTAAGTGTCTTACTCTACCAACGTAGTTCTTAATATATCCATGATCTTTAACTTGAGTTCTAGAATCTAATCTCCATTGCTTAAGTTGAGGGAATCCATCTAGGTACCCTTTTACTAATCCTTCAGCAGACTTTTGATCTATACCTAAAGTCATTTTAAGAGCGTAAGCTTCCATGCCGTATGCAATACCTAATGAATAAGCTTTAGCTTTATTACGAGCAGGACCATCTAACTTCTTTAAGTAGTTATCTGCTTTCTTATCTGCAGATACTCCGTTAGGGAAACGAGATTTCTGATCGTCTAACTTCTCAGTTTTAATCGCTACAGTAGAATAGAAGTCCCAGCCTTTATTAAAGATCTCTTGAAGAGCAGTATCTCCAGTAACAGAAGCAAAGCAGTGAGGTTCTAGAGATTCGTAATCGGCATCTATTACCTTTCTATCTTTACCTGCAATCATAAACTCTCTAACAATATTAGTATACTTAACGATGATTGGAGCATCTTCTCCTTCTTCTTTAGGTTTAGGTAGTTGTTGAGCATCTGATCCGTATCTGCCTGATACAGTACCGTTCTGCTTATAATAGAAGTAGTATCTACCGTCCTCTTGACGGTCTCTAAAACGATCTACATAAGTAGATTTAATCTTAAGAAGCTTATTATAGACACGTAAATTCTCTGCCCAAGAATAAGTCTTAGCTAAATCTTCTATCATATCCATATCAAATTGAGCTCTTCCACTCTTAGTTTGACTTGCAGCTTTTATAGGTTTAATCCCCATATAACCAAATACGATTTCACCTAAATGCTTTTTAGATTGAATATTTAAATAGTCTCCGTCGTTAGCTTCTTTCCACATAGCCATAGATATTCTAGCTTGCTCTACTTCTTCTATTAGTTCTACATTTCCAGTCATTAAGAACTCTTTTATCTTTTCTTCTTTCTCATTAGATGGTTCGTAAGTTTCAATATTCTTTTGAGTAAGAGAGTATTTACCAGTTTTTTCTGATTTAGGTAGAGGAATAGAATAACGAGTAACTAGATTCTGTGCCCAGTTACCTTTATGAGAGACTGGGTATTGATCTAATGCTGTAGCTACAATCCAATTCTTAGTTTCATCTAAAGCTAATAGAGACTTCATTACGATTTCTTTATTACTAATTAAATCAGCTGCAATTTCTTTATGCGTAGATTCAATAAGCTCCATATCTAAGTCTACTCCTTGGATTTCCATAGGAACAGTTACTTCACGATAGATAGGCATTACCTCATCTTCAAAGAAAAACTTCTCTAGTCCTTCTTCTTTAAGTTTCTTTAAATATAAATTACAAATACGTAAAGTTAAATCAGTATCTGCTGATGCATACTTACTAAGTATATCTAGATCAGCTTTAAAGATTTCGTAAAGTAACTTAGTAGTCGAACCTCCATTCTTCTTAATAGACTCTTTAAGCTCTATTTGCTCTTGGTTAGCAGCTTCTTGAACATCTAAGCCTAACTCTTTTTGATTCATTATAGCAATAGACTTTAATCCAAAAGGATTACCAAATCCAAAAGCACCTTCTTCGTATACCGTATGAACTAATAGTCCAGTATCGACATATATATCTTCTATTAAATCTACTCCGAAGTAGTTCTTAATAAACTGAACATCAAAGGAAGCATTATGAAAAACTAGTTTCTTACCTTTAAGTAACTTAAGTAAGTTCCTAGATAATAACTCAGTAGAAGTACCGTCAATCTCCTGTAGTACTAATTCATCTTTCTCATAATCAAAGACTAAGGTTGGTAGGTAAAAACCTACTCCTTCATCTCCAGATACAGACCATCCAATGATCTTATTCTTTCTAGGGTTTAAACCAGTAGTCTCAGTATCGACTGCTATAACGTCAGAGTCAACAATGTGTTGATGTAGTAGTTCAAGAGTTTCTTTATCTTGAACCGTGTAGTACTTTTTTTCTAATTGCATATATATAACCGTTTTATTTATTTAATAATATACGAAAAATTATTCAGAATAAAAAATTCTTGAACAGCTTTTTTTCCGTCTTTTATATTTAACTTGTCTTGGTACATTTTTTCTATTGTATCCAATCTTGGAGTATAATCTACTTCTATATCATCGTCCATTTGCGTAATTTTATCATCAAATGATCTAGTATAAATTTCGAATTCTCCTCCAAACTCTTTTAAAAATTCATGCATTGCTGGAGCTAGCCATCCTGTATTGGCTCCTGATCCTTGTAAGTAGTTTCTTCCTATTCTTTGGTAAACTTTCTGTGTACATCCTATTTTAAAATGTTGCTGTCTTCCGTCAGGGGCTTTATAGACAAGATCATAAATTGCTCTTTGCATAGGAAAGTCTGTTGGGACCATAGTAATATGATCTTTTGTATCTCTTCTGACTTTTAGTTTAAGGAAATACTTATATCTATTTTCTTCTGTAATATGCTCTGTTAGAGCTCTTGTACTCTGTTCTACTTCTCTCGGTAAAACAAATGAGTCTAAATACTCAAAATTCTTTGGAATCATTATAACCTTTTTAATAATTAATATACCTTAAGATACGAAATATATTACAACTTACCAACTAATTCTATAGGTAAATCTTTATCTTTTATCTTAATATTATTTTCTTTTTGAATCTGGGTTAAGCACATACGTTTCATATTAATGTCTCCTGTATAGTATGCCCATATAATAGAAGCTTTAAGTCCTTCTATTTTATTACCAAAACTTGAACAGCTCTTTTCTAAAAGCTCTTTCTCGTTTTCAGATACTTCAAAAGCAATATCATTGTTAGTAGCCCAATGGAGCAGTCCCATAAAATCATTAGAGTCATAATATTCTTTTATTTCGTTGAAATCTTCCAATGAACCACCTTTATCAGGATGAGCTTTGATTGATACTTTTCGGTAAAGTTTTTTTAGCTTTTCCGGTTTTTCTTTCTTTTTAGGAAGATCGTCTCCAGGAGGAGTATCTCTCATCTCTCCTGTGTCTTTATTTACCCAATATTCTTTTTTTACTTTATCAAAGTACTTACCAAAAGTTGACTCCCATATTTTCTCATATTCTTTAAACTCCTCTTGAGTTTCTTCAAACTCTAGTTTTAAAAATTGGTACTTATGAGAGTACTTCTTTATGAATTTTGACATTAATATTCTCCGTATAAGTCGAATACCTTAGCTTCCGGAACTTCTTCTTCTACTATCCATTCTTTAATTGCAAATAGTTTTCCGTTTAATGGCTCTAACCTATAATGTCCTTTAAATTTAGTTTTTCGTAAGTACTGAGTTAATGCTTCTACTAGACCTTCAACAACTGTCTCTTTATCTATTACTAGTTCCCAGTTATCTCCAGGAGGAACACGAACTGCAATTAGTTCGTATTCTTCTTCGATTTTTGTTTTGATATCTTCAGCCATTATTGTCTTAATGTTTTCTTAATTCTATAGTCTCTTGAAGTAAAGAATTCAGGTATTAAAGATGAATGGCTAGCTCTAACAGGGTTAATATCTAAACCTCCTCTACGAGTATATAGACAAGATACCATTAACTGTTCTGGTTCGTATGCGTCTGATAGATGCTTATATACCATTTCGCAAATCTCTTCATGAAAATGACTTACTGTACGGTGAGAAACTATATACTTAGCTAGTGAATCGGCAGATGGTAATTTCTTACCTACCATTTTAATAAATACATCTCCCCAATCAGGTTGATTAGTAACTCTACAATTAGACCTAAGTAAGTTAGATTTTAATTTAACCTCTTTAGCTACATCTGATGTATCTTCTACTGCTAATTGAGTAGCATCAGATTGAAACGATGTAAAGTCAATTTGATCTAAATCTACTAATCCTCCTAAGTCTTCGTAACCTTCAAAAGACAGCTCTTCTCCTTCTTCTTCACTTGCAAAGAAAGTAACAATTGTATTAGTTTCTAAAAGTTCATCTAAGTCTCTCTTAACAGTAGCTTCGATTCCAGTAATACAGTCCATAGCATTATCAGCTATTCTAGTCATATTAAAAGAATTCAAATATAACTTAATAGATTTAGACTCTACGTGAAATTCAGAATCAGAAGGGCATGTAATTTTAAGTAGTCCTGCTACTGGTTGTCCTTTAGTCGTAATAGCAGATACTTCATAACAGTTCCATGTATCAACTCCTACAAAGCTGTCTGATGTTAGGTCGTAGCCTTCTCTATTTAAGTATCTAGGAATTTTAACTAATAGTTCTCTATTATACTGGTCAGAGTATCCGTCTCCACCCACTTTGCCTAAATGCTTTCCAGCAATTGCTACTACTTCGTCGTAATTTTTTACTTTTTCCATTTTATTTATTTTATTATATAATCTATCCACTTTGTTCCTTTAGTATCTTTATTAGGAAATTCAAATACTCTAGTTTTATTCCCAATCGTAATTGTCTTTCTAAACCCTGAAGGTATTGTTGCACCAGTTGGTAGTACTATTTCTTCTCCTTCAAATAGCACATCTACTCTTACTTTAACATCTACGTTAAAGAAGTTTGCTGCTGCTCTTTCAAAAGATTCTAATTTACTCCATTGCCCTCTATTTAACCCTTGATGCTGTAAAGCAGAGTTAAGGTAAGAAAAGGTTTCATATAGCATACCTGCATTACAGCTAAATGATGCTGCTGGCGCTAGATGACCTTTATCGTATATGTTATCTTTATAGTCTTCATCATCTGATGTTATAATCATATCTGGTTCCCAGAAGTTCATACCTTCTCTAGAAGCACCTCCATTAGGGCATATAACTGTATACTCAACCCATAATGGTTGCTGTCTTTGCTGGTCGTACTCAACTGTAAATATATCGGTTACTATAACTTGTCCTATCGATGAAATAGAAGTAAGCATTAAAAGTATTATTATTAAATTTTTCATTGTATAAAGTTTAGTATTTGTTCTACTCTTTGCATAGGTGATCCAGTAATAGTAAGGTAGGGTTGACGAACACCTTCCAATACTGCTTTAAACTCTTCATCAATATCTGTTCTCCACTTTTCATTCACACTTCTTACTCCATCATCTACTGATTCAAATTCAATAGGAAAGTAAACATAATGAGTATATTCTCCTTTTAGTCTATTCCAAGTATCTTCGACATACTTATATGTCTTCACAGATAATTTATCCATAAACTTAGAGTATACGAGTAAATCCATATAACATCTATCTAATACTAAGTTATATGGTTGAAGTAAAGCCTCTAAATGAAAACTACTAATAGCTAACTGAGTGGCATCAGTACCTTTTTCATTAATAGGAAATCCGTAACTACCTACAGTTCTAGTAGACTCATTTACGAATTCATATTTAGGTAATTTATTTTTAAGTAGTTCATAAACAGTAGTCTTACCTGTACTACTAGCTCCTACTAATGCAATTCTCTTTATCATATAACCTCTTTATTTACTTAAAGATACGAATTATTTCTCTAATAACCTACTACACACCTGCTTTTCTTAAAAAATGAATCCATAAGTATTCAGATCTCTGCTTTAATGCTTCAAACATCTCGTCCTTACTAATACGCCAAGCATTAAATCTTTCCTCTGATATTATTTTACCTTCATCTACTCCAGCAGTTACCTTATGCAATACACATCCCATAACATCATGTTTAGCTTCATAAGCTCTAATTTGCGGATCTTTACCTTTTAATTCTGGGTACTCAGTAATAAGACCTGGATGACCATTATAAATTCCATGCTTTTCGCAT
>TARA_R110000803_G_scaffold23069_5_pt1 | contig 17433 bp, 27 predicted proteins | sample TARA_R110000803 | Tara Oceans TARA_R110000803 (sample SAMEA4397772) | marine metagenome | biome: Polar Biome; feature: [SRF] surface water layer (ENVO:00010504); material: water (ENVO:00002006), including particulate matter (ENVO:01000060) such as... | depth 5 m | reverse complement strand
TAACGACCTTCACAACAACCAATTGAACAAGCTTGTACATAATGGTAGTGCAAACGATAAGATTGATAAAAAAGTCGCTGAAATCCGAAAGGGAGAGATGCAAATCGAGAGTTTCCTGTTAGCGAAGTATGGCGGTGTAGAAAATTACATCGAACATTTAGAAAGTGGTAAAATTACAGACGAAGAACAAAGAAATGTTATAAAAAGTTTGGATCAGAATAAAAAAACATTTACTTTTGATTTTATTACGGATAAATTAAACGAATTAGTAACGGAAAGTTTTTATAAATTTAATAAAAAATAAATTATGAATGAAAAAATAGAACGTATAATAGAACATTTAGAGTATTTAAAAGTAAAAGAATCGGGTTTATATAATAGACTTGATAAAAAAGGAAATAACGCTGTTGTATCTTTTGGAAAAATACAAGGCTTAAGTGATGCAATTAGATTTATAAAAAGTGAATTTAAATTATAAACAATGATAAAATTAGTAGGAGACGGAGAAATACCAGAAGAATATAGAGAAGATTACGCTGCAATGTTAAAGGATTGTTTAGTTGATTTAAACAAAGAACTCGCACCAATCGAGCCAATTGTACACGTTGGTTTTGACTATAAAGGCAACAAAGTCGCAGCGATTACAAGATACGAATGTAGTTGTATTTATGCGCCATCAAAAGCAAAGAAATCATTTGCTAAATCATTAATTGAAGCTGCGTATATTGGTGGTAATACGTCTAATTATACGGATCATTTTGTAGGAACGAACCGAGAAGATAGATATATTATTTCACTAGATACTGAGCAGGGAGAATTTTACGCACAAAGAAGTTTTAGGCGAGTTGGCGAAATGGTAGGTAGAAACTATGAAAAGTACTTACCTATCCAATTAAGAAAAAAGAGCGTAAACGATAGGCTTAATTTAATCAGGTGGCTAATTTATGAATCACCGTACAAAGGTAAAATCGATTTAATTACTATTGATGGGCTTGCGGATTTAGTGGCAAATACAAATGATATTGTAACATCTACAGAACTAGCGGAAGAGATTATGAAATGGACAGCGGAGGGTTTGCACGTTTGCTTTATCCTTCACAAAAATAACGGTTCTCAAAAAGCTAGAGGTCACATTGGAACAGTTTCGACAATTAAAGCGGAAACGTTAATCTCAATTGATAATATCACAGATGATTCTGGTAATATATTAGAGAAAAACACCGTTAAAATAAGTTGCTCGCATAGTCGGGGTATGCCTTTCGAGGACTTTTATTTGACAGTTAATGAGCAAGGTTTACCGTTTACACATACAGATCCAAGCGATAATATTTTTAAAACGATTGAAGAAAAGGAAGTAGAAAAGCACTTACCAAAGGCAACACTTAGCGAAGCATTTGGAGATGATCAAGAAATCATGTTTTAAATTAGGTTTATTGAGGGGTAAGTGTTATTTTTGCGTAACACCTAGTATATGGTTTGTGTGCCATTGAAATACACTTGAAATTTAAAACGAATATTAATTGGCTTATAAACTATATACATTGTTGTGTGTAGTACGGGCAAATAAAACAAAACATTATGGAAAGAGCAGAATTTAAAACAGCTAAAGAAATGGTAAATTGGCTAATGGAAAATGACGGAAAACAATTAGCTGATGGATATGGTAGAAGATGGAAGTATGAAAAGTTTAGCTTCTACTTTAAAGATATTGGTACAAAGGATAAATACGAAGAAGGTATTAGCTGTTTGCATTTATACGGAACTTTAATTGGTGTAATCTAACAGTAGTATTACACACAACGTTTAGTATAAGGTGTGTAGCGACCTGAACAGTACGAAACTTTAATTAATAATAATTTTAATAAATATAACAAATGAAAAATTTAAAAACAAAACTAAGCTATACATTTTATACAGTGTTAGCAACTGTTTTACTTGCAAGTTGTAACTATACAGAAATAACAGAAATAGAGTTTAGGAATATGGAAGAACCTATAATATTGCAGTATAAAGTAAAATCTACTTTTTGGCATAGCGTAACATTGAAAGATGGAAAAGGAAAATACCACGACTTTGGGAATATGAGTGCTTTAGCTAATTACATTGGAGATAACTACGAGTTAAATGACACTATACCTAAATAGTTGCTAACTTTTAAGTATAAACGCTTGCTTTAATAGCGTTTTATACAGTGTTGGCAAATGCGACTCTAATAGTATTAATAATAAAAATAACATAAAAATGAAAGTAAAAGATTTATTAAAAGCACTAGAAAACGTAAACCCTGAAATGGATGTTTTCTGCACCTCTAATACAGGTGAATACAAATATTGCGTAGTAAATACTGCACACGTATCAGAGTTAAGAATTGATGAATTAAACGATACAGAAGATGATGAGGACGTAACAGATGTTTTTTTAATAGATGAGCAATAATTTTTAGTAGTTGCCAACGTGCAAGTATAAGATACGTGCTTTTCGCATGGATTTTATATAGTGTTAGTTGCAGTTTTTAATTAATAACAAAATAAACATAAAATTATGAAAATATTAGTAGCTTGTGAAGAAAGCCAGGCAGTAACAATTGAATTAAGAAAATTAGGACATGAAGCATTTAGTTGTGATTTATTAGAGCAAAGCGGAGGACACCCTGAATGGCATATAAAAGGTGATGCAGTTACAGAAGCGTATAGTGGTAAATACGATATGATGATTTGTTTTACACCTTGTACGCATTTAGCGGTAAGTGGGGCGAGACATTTTAAAGAAAAGATTGCAGACGGTAGGCAGCAACAGGGTATAGACTTATTTATGAGTTTTGTTAACGCTCCAATAGATAAAATAGCCATCGAAAACCCTATTGGAATAATGAGTACAAATTACAGAAAGCCAAACCAAATTATACAACCCTGGATGTTTGGAGATAAAGCACAAAAAAGCACTTGTTTATGGTTAAAAGGACTACCAAATTTACAGCCTACTGATATTGTAGAAAAAGGAGAGTTTTTTGAGTTTACAAGTAAAAAGGGAGTTAAGAAAAGAATGGCTATGTGGTATTATAAAGCTTTGCAAGATGCTAAAACACCAGCAGAAAGAAGCACTTTAAGAAGTAAAACCTTTCTAGGTATTGCTAAAGCTATGGCAACACAATGGACGCAACCAAAAAAAGAAAATACAACTCTTTTTAATTGCAACTAACGGTACACGGCTATGAAGCGTTGCCGATTAAAACGCTTTTACTTTCAAAATATAAACAAGATGAATAAAGGAAACAAAACTTTAAATAAGCAACAAAACGGCAATGATTTTATAGCCGATGTTAGCGAGAGTTCTTGGGCTTATTACGAGCAAGAACTAAATAAAATTACCCAACTAAACCAAACACAAACATCTTTAAGTAAGCAGATGGAAATATTAAGACCATTTGCAAATAAATTAGGGTTGTATGATGTTGCGGATTATTTACGTAATTCTCGCTAACAACTGTATAACAACAATAGAGTTAATGTTATACGTCAAAAAAGCGTGTATCGGTGAAGTTATTTAAATCTAATAAGTAAAAATATAACCAAACTTTCAAGTAAAATAATTCCCCAAACCCATAGAGGAGTGCGAAGTATAACTATTTCAACCTCCTTTATTTGTATTTCAGATTTATAATTCTGTTTAAATTCCTTAATTCTTTCTTGAACTATTGCCTCAATATCTAAAGCAACCTCTATATTGCCATCTACAGACTTTAATTTTACTTTAGCTTGTGGAGTTATGATTTCTTTTTCGAAGTCCTTTAGTTTACCTGTAACACTATCACAAGGACTGTCTACATACAAAGTGTCTACAACTCTAGGTGTTATTATTCTATCTTTTTTAAAATACGTTGAATCACGTTTAATAATTTCTTTATATTCCGTACTGGTTTTCTTAGCAACACAGCCAGATAATAAGATAAAACTAATAATAAAAAAAAATAATTTGCTTTTCATGTTATTTATGTTAAAAGTTGTTGTATATTTACATTCTATTCATTAACTTAATATAATTGGGGGTCAGAATCCAAAAAGTATTTATTAAGCTATTATAATTGGGGGTGAGAATCCAAAAAGTATTTATTAAGCTATTATAAGTGGAACTTAGGGTTCAAAATATTAGCAAAACCAAGCCCTGTTAATTCAGGGTTTTTTTAATGTACAATTAATTGTATTTCTGTCAATCCCTCTAAGACTTTGTGAAACTTTTTCATAGTTTTTTTGCTATTTAAAATATCCCTATAACCGTCTCCATCTATATCTGCGAATTTATTACCTAAAGCAATACAACCGTTTAAATCATGCCAGTAATTAGCACTATGGAACTTACACTCGCTTCTGTCCGGTACGCCTTTAATTTCCCATAAATCACAATCAAACTTATTAGAGTATTCTAAAACACATAAGTATTCACCCTGTGGTATGCAACTAATATTTCTTTGATTGTTGTTGTCTGCACGTTCTAAAGATTTTGATAAAAATATATCTTTTCCGTTTTCCGTTATAGCGCATTCGCCTAAAGTTTGCTTCTTTTCGTATTCTAATCTAAATAATTCTATTTTCATAATTATTACTTCTTAGTAATCCAATTAGATATTAATGTTCTTAAAACGTTATCAATATCCCATTTATAAATTATAAATTCAGCTATCTTTTCCCCTGACATTGCTACTACTCCGACAATTAAAGGTGTCCATTTACCCTCTACGAATGGAAATATAAAATATGCACATCCAATCCCCACTATAAAACTTATTAAAACTCTACTAAAATTCATTTTTTCTTTTTTTATTTGCGTTGCTATTTTTATTGATATCGCTATAAATGCAGGAATAAATATCTTAAAGAAAAAAGTAGAAAGTTCTTCAATTATTGTTACGTCTTTTTCGATCATTTTTCTTTTTAATTATTGAAAATATCAATATAAATACTCCTGTTAATATCTCGTTTAATTCGAATTTAGTGTTGTCAAAAACCATTTCATCCGCAAAATTATTTAAAGATAATGAGAATAACACAAATTTTATAAAACTACTTTTATCTGTAAAAAAAACATAAATACAAAGTAATAGTATAAATATAGAGTTACCTACGTAAAAACTACCTTTAGGTAGATAACTCCAAAACATATAAGTTATTAAACTGACAATTGTAGATATGTATAATATTATTTTCATCTATCGTCTGGTCTGCTTCCAATTAATCTTGATAAAAATTTAATAATTGCTGCTCCCCAACTTTTTAATCTATCTTTCATTATTTTATTATTAAAATTATTAGTATCATAGAAACTATTCCTATAATTCTTGTAGTATTTACTTTTGGATTAATTACTGGAATCTGCCAGTGTAAAAATTCTGTTGACTTAAATTTACTAGGTAAAAATATACTTAAATACGCTTTCTTATCTATAATATCAGGAAGGTTTCCAAAGAACCAACCTTGTATAAACCACATAATATTACCTGTATAAACAGAAAAACAAAAACAAATAATTAAAGGTATCATATCGTAAAGTGTCCTGTCTTTTTTTTTAAAACCTGCCTCATTAACATAATCTAATCCGAAATGAGTTAACACCGCTAACACACACCCTACATAAATGTTTGTAGATGCTAACTTTATAGCTATAATTCCTGCTAATGTGTGCGGTGTTGCGTTCATTTTTATTTATATTAACCCACCAAGTTTTTAATTTGGTGGGTGTTTTAATTAAATTATAAATTAGGTCTTACTTCTTGAATTGCACCTGCTAATGGTAATGCCATCGCATAATAACCGCTAAAACTTGGGTGTGGGCTATTTACATCTACCTTTCTAACATAGTCGCTCCAAGGTGCGGAAGATGAATAATCTGAAAAAGGTTTTTGATCCGAAAATTCAAAGCCAAAGTCTGGATCGATTGCTGCACCTGTATCTACCAAGTAAACATTTGCAGCATTCCTACCTTCATATTGTGGAATCATTTTTTTACGAACATGCCACATCATTGCGTTTTGCTTTACTGTAAAGAATCCTCCTGTATTATCCATATTACCAACTGACGAGCTAGGAATGCACACCATTATTCTTGCATTTGGCGAGTCTGCTGTAATTGATGTAATTATCTCTTCATTTCTTGATGTCCATGTCGACCAACTTGCATCTATTAAATCAGTAGTTTCTGAATCTCTAAAATCGTTTAATCCTAATAAAACAGATACTATATTTGGTTGTGAAATACCCCAAGTACTTCTATATTTGCCATAATTAAAACTAAAATTTAATGTAGATTCTAATATGGAAACCCATGCAGAACCATCATATAATTCAAATCTATTATTAGCATTTACCCACATTACATCATTTGTAACTGGTGTAGTTTTATAACCATTTGACGTATTGAAACTTATTGCTGTTTGAGTTGCTTCAAATCCTGCAACATCATATCCTGTAGCTGTTCCATTTGCAACCGCTTGCCAAAATTGAGTACTTCCATAATAAGTGTAGGGGTCTACGGGATGCATAAATGGACTAAACGACATTGAGGAACTACCCTTATAGTCTTCGAAATAATTTGCTAAAGTCCATCCCCCACGACCTTCTGCAAATATATCTACTGGTGGGTCATACGATTTACGCATTCCGACAGGTGTTACATTTGTTAATAGGGTTGTTAATCTGTAAATATATCTACCATTGTAAGTGAATGAGTCACCTATTGCATTGACGTTAATATTCCCATTATCTACGGTCGCATCTCCATTTACTATGTTTATTGTTTTTTCCTGTACCTTCTTAAAGTCTAAATCATAAAGAGCTAGTTTTAAAGCATTTTCAGCTTGTGGCGTTGAAATTGTTCTTGCTAAGTTTCTAAAATTTAACCAGTCAGTACTACCTTCTAATCTCACAAAATATTCGTCTGGTAAAAATCTTTTTAGTAATGGTAAAAAATACAAACTATTAACTTTTGAACTCAAAACATACTGCTGGACAGGTATAGCTATTTCAGTTTTTAAAGATGAATTACTAACTTTTAACCTTTCGTAAAAAGTTTCGAAGTCAATTAAAACAGAACCTAGATTTATTATTTGATTTGAAAATGTTGATGCAGTTGATGTACTTCTGAAAAAGTAACAATCAGCAGGAGTGTTTATTGTTGTATTACCGTTTTCCCCACTTATAAATACATTGCTTTTATTATAGTAAGCTATATTATGTGCATACCTTCTTTTGTAGGTCGTTGATGGTTCACAGGGGATGAAAGTAGTTGTATTGTAAGTTGCATTTGATAATAAATTACCATTTGATGTACTTACATATTGACCAATTGCATTTCCTGTTGAATTTATATCAAAAATTTGATTTGAGTAATCGAAAAAACTTGCATTTATGGGGTCTATAGACTGCCTAGATATCTTACTAGATACTACAGAAAATGAATCTAATTTATCAGAATTAATTGCCTTATCAACTACCTTATTAGTTTCTACAGAATTAGCAGCTAGTTTACTAGCAGTAACATTTGCGTCTAAAATTTTAGCAGTTGTAACAGAATTAGCAGCTAATTTGTCAGCAGTAACATTTGAATCTAAAATTTTAACAGTTGTAATAGAATCATCAATTATACTCTCACTACTTACTAATTGATTTGTTTCAATGTAAGCTGTAAAATCTAACAAGACAGCTCCTAAATTAAGCCTGTAAGTATCAATTATAGATTTTGCAACCGAAACCCTAATGTATGCGGTATTTGCTGGTGCTATAACAGTTTGAACATTGTTTGCAGAACTTGGTATATATACTTTATCTACGTCATAGAACGCAGAGTTATAAGTTGTAGATGAGAACGAAGCACTTTTTGTAAATTGTTCAGCTTCTACTGCATTAATATAATCAGATACAACATAGGAAGCACTTGTAAGTACTGAACCTACTGAACTTATATATGAGTTATCAGTAAATACTGCTTTATTAAATAGGTTTAAACCTGTTTTTTTAGTTATTTTATTTCCTAAAGCAGATTGTGTTTCCGTACTGATCGGTTTATTTAAGTCACTTGTATTATCTACGTTTACTAACCCAACCATTGATTTATTAACGCCAGACACTGTACCTGTAAAAGTTGGCGATGCTAATGGCGCTTTTAAATCTAAAGCATCATAAGCTTGATTTACAGAAGTTTTTACTTCGTTCATGTTTGCCGCCGTTATTTTGTTAACCTCAGCGATTCCGCTAACAGATAAATCGGACTTGCTTGTAAATGTTATTTTTCCCATTTTTTATAATTCTATTTGTAAATTTGATTGAAGAATTGATAACCCGACTGTTGTTTCTACTATTTCCCCATATCCCTCAATTTCTGCACTAAAAGATATAAATTCATCTATAGTTGAACTATTTCCAAGGCTAGTTATATGACCTTTACCACTACTAACATATATATCTGTTGAAGACTGCATTTTCCATTCTATTAACTCACCTGTTCTTTTCATGTTTTTTAGAATAGTTTGAGTTATTCCACTATTTTCTTGACCTAAAATAATAGTTCTTAAAACTAAGCCTTCAAAACTAATATTATACCCCTGAGTAGTTGGTGTACTTGTTTTCCACATTCCAGAATTATCTCTAGTAGTTGTGTCTAACATTTCCCTAGTTTCACTAAAACTTTCGGACGTTAAACAACTTACAGGGAGGTAAACTCCATTGTACTTCAAATATAATATCCTATAAGCTCCGTCTATAAACATTGATACAAATATAAATAAAATTTATTAAACATTATTACCCTTTAATCGTAGGTTCTACGACATTTCCATAGTCATAAGTTAGCTCATAATCTATATCAGCAATTTCATCAGTAAATACTTCTATCAATTTTAAGGTAGTGACATTCTCTATAGCGTTATAACTAGATTCTATTGGAAAGAATTTACCTGTTAAATTATTTATAGTTATTACGCTGAAAAATGAAACAAAACCAAATACATCACCGCTAAATATTTTTGCAGGTGCTGCATTAATTCGTAGTATTTCTTCTGCCATTATCTGAATTATCGGTTTTGCTTCCGTGATTCCTAGTCTAAACCATGTCGAAGTTGTTGAGACTAAATCGGTCTTATAAATTGTTCCCACAAATCTATCTCTAATATTATCACCGTTAAATATCTCGATAGTATCTTTGATTTTAGTACTTGGATTATTTTCGATTTGTACCGTATGATTTTCACCTTCCACGGTGTCGTTTTCATTTGGAAAGATTCTTATTTCAGAATACGAAACAATTTCAGTATAATGTGTAGGCCCTGAATATCCAGGCTCTTCAAAAACTTTATTTGTGTACACCTCGAATGATATATCTCCTGAAATAGGGTATTCAGCAGATTTTATAGTAGTTGTTACAGGTGCTAGTGTTGCTCTAGTGGTGATGTACGTTAATGAAGTAAACCAACCTCCATTATCTGACAAATAATAAGTCGATGTACCTACTAATTTAACAACCATTCTACCTGATGTTATTTCAGTTGTTGGAGATTGTATTGTTGTTTCTAAGGTTAAACTATCAGAAGCAACAACCGTATAATTGTCCGTTATTTCTAATACTTTTACAGCGTTTGCAGGACTTGAATTTATTGTAAATCCTGACACCGCTATTAAATCGACTCTACTAGCAACTACTATTGTGTAATCCGCTATAGCATAACCGTTATTTGTTAAGTTTGTGTTATTTACAAATGAATTAATTAAGCCGTACTTATAATTTACCCTTGCTGCTCCTATACTCCCTTTTAATGTTATAGATTGATTTGAGTTTACCCAATTGGGATAATAATTATCTATATCACTTCCTAAACCTACTTTTAAATCGACGTTATTATTCATGGAATCAAAAACTCCGTCGCTATCATATTTAAAAAAGCTTAGCGTATTACCGCTTATTAATTCTGACAATCTAAATACATACCATTCATTATTATACTGTAATAAGATAGCGTTATAAGGGTCTAAAACAGACTTTAATACCTCACTACAATTCATTATAGTATCTTTATCGTCCTTTATAAATCTATTAGCATTTAAGTAAACATTATCTAGTATGCATTCCGTTGTTGCTAATCCTGTATAAAATACATTAACACTTACATTTATATTTTTTATAACTTTTGTCCTTTTAAGACAGTTAGCAATTATTACAATTTCTTTTTGCTTTCCCGAAAATTGTAGACCTGTAGAATCAACTACGTAAGATAAATTTTTAAGGAATGATAATCCGTCTACACAAACTAAAGTTAACAGCCATTTATCGCTAACAAAATCCTGATACAATCCCTCAGGCTCTAAAAATCCATCGAATAAAAATATACCGTTTCTTTTATAATTAACCTTAAAAGCAAATTCGTTTTGGCTGTATAAATCACTAAAATCTAATGACGTAGAAGCGTCTAAGGATAAAATCAAACCATTACCCCTAATTGATTCCAAAGAATCGTCTACACTACCAGAATTTAATTTTAAACTTCCATTTATTTCAATTGCTGTACCTGTAAAATCATCACTAGATATTTCACACCGGTGAACTATTGCTTTTACATCTGTAAACTCAAAATAATATTTTAATGCCATTTATATTAGTCTTAAATTACCACCTAAATCTCTGTTTTGTTGTAATGTTTTTGATAATACACCTACTAATTTTGTTCCCGCAATTTCAAAGACTACTGTACCACCTCCACTACTTGAACTAAAACCACCGCTTGAACCACCGAAATCTGAACCTCTACTTGAACCACCGCTTGAACCGCTTCCAGCCTCAGCGTTTGAATTACTAGAACCACCTCCACCAGCATTACTAACGCTTGTACCAATAGCTTTCAAGGCAACACCACCTGCAATAGCTGCTAAACCTGCTCCAATACCTGTAACAGTACCAAATAATTTGACAACCGTACCAGCTAAAACCGCTGCCGTACCTAATTGAATAAGTTTATCACCCATTGCGGAAATTAGATTACCTACACCTGTTAATAAAGCACTACCAACCGCTGCCATAACGTTTAAACCTTGAGACATTCCGTCTCCAATAGCCTGACCAATACCGCTAAAAGTATTTGCCATTGCCCCTTCTATCATAGCCTTAGCCTCTTCGTTAAGACTTATTAATGATTCAGCTAGTTTAATTCTATTTTCTTCGAATTTCTTTAAATCATAAAAAGCATCCCAATCTATAGAATCCCATTCTGCATTAGCATCTAACATTATAGGGTCTGTGCTAACTACATCTTGAAATTTACTTTTACCAACATCGTAATCACTTTTTAAGCCTTCGTAAAATGGTAGAAAACTTTCGCCTTTAGTGGTTATCAATGGGTCTATAGCGATACCGCCTAAACCTGTGATATTAGCTTCTAAATCTAAATTACCTAATTCAATGTTTTGTCTTTTACCTTCTAGTTTTTCTAATTCATCATTTAATTTTACTATTCCGTAATACAAAGGAGACGAAAGTACGTTAATACCCATATTATCTGATCTATTTTTAAATACATCATCAAATGTTTTACCGTACTTTTTAAGAAAAGCTATTTTCTCATTATCTTGCTTTAGTTTTTTAGCGTCCGATTGACTATCTATAGTAAGTAATTCCTGACTATTTTTAATAATAGCATTCATTGAGGCGGTTGCCTTCGATCTTTTTATTATAGATGTAGTTAAGGTGTCGTAAACTTTTGATAAATCACCATTTAACAGTTTTTCGTCCGACATATTTTTTAGATATGTTGGGTATTTTTTACGTAAAGCATCAACTGCCCCCATTCTCTGATTGAGAGATAGGTTTGTATTGTTTAATTGAGAACTAAGTAGTTTTAAATTTGTTATTTCCCTTGCTGCACTTTTTTCACCTTTAAGATTGGCTTTTTTTACAACCTCTAAAGTGTAAATGTAATCTTCTAAACTTTTAGTTAACTTATCTTGTTCTTTTTTTAGTGCTTTTACCTTGTTTTTACTTACAAATATTTTATCACCAAAAACTAACAATGCAGACGTTACTAAAGATATTGCTAGTGTTATACCTCCAAACCCTTTTAAATCCTTTAGCATTGCTTTTAATGCTCCACTAGACGAACCTGTCCTTGCTTTTAAATATCCAAATTGTTCGGTAAGGTTTGTAATGTTGTTTGATACTCCCATTATTCCAAATGGCGCATCTTGTACGGTTCTACTGAAAGCAGTCATTGCAGAGCTTCCATTAGCAACGCCCTTACTCATTTTAGTAGTTGAAGTGCCTACACCATTAACCGCTGATTTATATTTACTAACATCAGCAGTAGTTTTCTTTAATGTAGTGGAATTGGCAGCCATTGCGGAGTAATACCTATCGGATGATATAGTACCATCCTTAAATGCTGCTGAAAGTGATTTCTGCTCTCTTTTTAATGTATCAAAACTCTTTAGTGATTTTGCTAATTTGGATTGAAAATCCTTTATATCTGCGCCAATTTCGACTTCTAATCTTGCCATTTCTTATTTAGTGTTATAATCTTGTTGAGCTTTTAGAATCGCTTGTTTCATTTTGTCTATTCTGCCTTTTTCAATTATGTTATCAGCTCCTATGCTCCAATATTCTTTTTTGTTTTTAGGTAGTTTCTTAGGGTCTAAATGACTTCCAGTTAATGAACTATAACTTATTTCACGAGTTCTTAAATCGTTTTTCTCTTCAATTCTATTTAACGCAAAATAGCGGATGTTAAACTCCGCCATTGTCATTGTATACAAATAATCAAAAGATAAACCAAATTCGCCAAGGCAAAAAGACACTATATCTTTATACCAATCTATTTTTTTTTTGATACAGTTTTTTTTGCGGTTGTAACAGGTTCTTTAACAACTTCTAAAGGTGTTTTATTTTCCGTAGAGCCTGTAAATACCTTAACAAAATCATTTAATTCGTTAATACCATACATAGGCTTATCGTCTAACCAATTTATAATATCAATTTCAGTAAAATCAATCGTATCGTTAAACTTATTACAAGTGTTAACCAAACTTTCGTACATTAAAATAGGTGTGTATTTAATATAGTTTACGGCTAATTTTTCAATTAAATCGTCAAATCCATCAAACTCTTTTCGTTCTAATACGTTGCCTAAAAATAATATTCCGAAAGTAAATTTTCGTTTCCTCCCTCCTAAATTAATCTCTATTTGTTGTTTCATTTTGTTTTGTTTATGCGTTAGGGTCTACAGTTACGATTAAACCACTATTTGAAATTGTTCCAGAAAATGTTGCAAATTCATCACCAGCAGCAGAAGATAAAGACAAATCAGCTAAAATACCACTACCATAATAGGCAACAGGCGAAGATTGTGCGCTTGTCATTTTCCATGTTTGAGTAGTTCCGTTGATAACATTAATAAACGCTAGTAACTCGTCAAATGAAGTCTTTCCAGAATCTGTTACAATGTAGGTCGCTTCGAATGATATTTCCGAACTTGTCGATCCTGCTTGTTTAACAATAACACCTGGATTACATTTAGTCTGCGCTTCAATCACATTTCTAGTAAAACTAATATCGTTTGATGTAAGACATCCTACAGGCTTGTATGCTGAACTGTCATAAATTGATAGGATAACATCATCTCCTTTTATAAATGTACTCATGATTAAATTATTTAAATATTTATAGATACAAATATAAATAAAATTTATTAAATGAGAATTAGTATAGTTTTACGCTATAGTGTAGAATTATATTAAATTATTTTATCTTTTTCGACGAATGGTTTTTTTATTGTTAGATGTGGGTGTATATTTGTCACAGATAACAACAACAAAATAAAAAATAAAAGATATGACAACAACACAAATTACATACGGAAAGGCTTTAACTATAATAAGTCAAAACTTAAACACTGGATTAAGTAAAGTATTTACTTCTAAAGTATCTAACTTAGTTTCTTTGATATCAGACTTAGAGTGTTTTGCTATTAGATTAAACAAAACCGTTTTAAACAAAACAATTAAAAAAATTGAAGCGTTAGGTTTTTCTGTTGACGTAGATAATTCTTACGGTTTTGAATGGGAGGTTAAATTATATTGCTCAATTTAATGAGTTATTCAATAGAAGTATTAGAAAAAGAAATACAATTAATTACTAAATGTATTTCAGAATGGGAGATAAGTCACTATCCAGAAGCTAGAGAAGTAAGAGTTAATAAATTAAAAGACTTAAATAATTCAATTAAATTATTAAATAACATAAACAAATAAAATGAAAAACAAAACAAAAGATTTTAGTAATTGGTTAGAAGATATGACTTTCGGATTTGATAACGATTTTCTAAACATAGATAAAAGTAAAATAAATAACTTACTTTCTGATTCAGAAATTAAAGAGATTGATTAAACTAAAAAAGTAGGTGTAGCTGACTTAAATATTAATTATCGCTAGTTATACGTAAGTATGGCTGCACCACTTTAATATAAGCAGCGGAGGGAAAAAGGGTTAATACTACCATGCACAAACCAGTAACCCCGAAAAACACGGTGAAAGTCCAGCTGTTAGGTGTATTTATCCGCTGCTTTAATATAAAACCATGAAAAAATTTGACTGCGAAAACGAAGATTTAAACGAGATCGAAAACCGCTGCAAAGAACAATGTAAAGCGTGTAAATGGTTGGAGAGTCTTAATTAATTGTAAGTTCTAACCTCATTAACTTTCTAAACACATTCTGATTCTTTGTGATACTAACAATATCATTTGGAAAGTCTTGTGTTTGTCTTTGAACTACTAAATTACTAGACAGATCTAAAACTAAATTATTTGTTAATTCACGAACTTTATCTAGTATATTATCCGCTAAAACTCTTGATCCTGTATTACCTGTTCCATTGTAGATAGTGACAATATCAAGTAAAATACTACTCTCATACATATCCTCACATTTATTCGTCTTAGCTACTCTATTTGTTTGCGTAGACATTAAGATATAGTGCGTGTTATTGCCGTTTGTAGGTACTCTACTATCATAACAAGGTACTTGTATAGTCGTACTACTTAAAACGTCTAAAACACTACAATTATTAATAGCGGTGTGTACTGCCTTTCTTACCCACGTGTCTGGAAGTTGTTTAATCATATTTTCTTGGTTTCTTTGTTTAACAAGTCGTTTAAATCGTCCAAATATTGCGCTCTACCCTTTACGAATGCAGGGTATAAGAATGGTCTTGCGGGTAAATTAACCTCTTTAACTCCTTTACCTTTAAATTGTATTGCTATTTCCTTTAATTCGTTAGGCACTTTAACCATACCGCCTGTTCCAAATTCCACATAAGCACTATATTTTTCTCTTGCGAATATCTTGTAATTAAAGGTTTTTTCGTCCTTTTCGTAAGATATGCCCTGAGCTAATTTACCTAAATCTTTACGGGCGTTTTTCCTAGCGTCTGCTGAAATCTCCATAGCGTTTGCCTTAGTAACAATGCCTACTTTTTTATGTACTTCCTTACTTAATTTATTGAAGTCTTTATAAACTTTATCTAATCCTTTAATTGTAGACTTACTCACTTATTATCATTATTTCGATATCCCTATCTTCAAATCCTACATTAATCGGCTCAGAACTTATAACATATTTAACCGTCCTGAATACAAAGTACATATTCTCGCTATTATACACCAAATCCTTGCGTTTGCGTAACTTTAATATCAAACTGTTATTAGTTTCTGTTATTCCCTCTGCGGTCGTTCTGTAGCTCTTATTTGGCGTATTAATACTGCACCAACTTTTACCTAATAAAGTAGAGGTTACACCAGAACCACCAACACCATCAGAAACGGGTGTAGTTTGCCATACTTCTATTTGTTTACTATAACCTCTTGCCCTCATTATAGTAAATATCTTTTGTTCTGGTTAATCATATCCTGTAACCACAAAGGAAGCATTCCCTTATTTGCCTTATCTGTTTCCGCTTCGTAATATAAGTACTTAACATATTGTAAAGCACAATCTATTAACTCATAAGGAACATCTAACGGATCAGTATAACCAACATTTAAAGTAAGTATTTTATCTGTAGATTTAGACGCTTCATAATTAGTATGTAAAGTCTTTTGTTCTACGGTTAAATCGGCTGCAATTGGTAAACTCGCTGAATTAATAGGAAAGTCATAAACACTTACACAGTAGTCTTGGAATAGGTAGTTTTTCCACCTAGCGTAAACCAATACATTTGTGCGCTTTTCAATAGTAGATAATGCGCTCTTAATCATTCGTGAAATCTGAGTATCGTCATCAGTCAAAGTGTCATCTACTCTGAGATAAGACTTTGCATCCGCTAACGTTATAACATCTAAATAAGCCATTATTTTTTAACCTTTTTTACTACTATTTTACTTGCAAAACCTTCTTTAATCAAACTATCTTCAACAGCTTTACTAAATTCAACTTTACTACCTTTTTTGTACGTCTTTTTTTCTGATAACTTATAGAAATCCTTTATAACTTTAATCATTGTAATAGTTTTTATTTATTCAAATATACAAATTTTATACGATATCAATTTAATTATTCTTTCTAATAAAATACGCCCCTAGAATTAACTAAAGGCGTATAAACAAAAACAACAATAGACTCTTTATTAACTTGCTGTAAAAAATCACCTAAAACCACAGCTAAAGGCTGCTCTATAACGATAGCGGTTTGAGACTCAATTCTCGCAGTAATCATATTCTTTACAAAGTTTGTTCCTTCTGAGTCTGAAAACTCTAAAGATAAACCTTCTGTATTAATTTTATTAACTCTTGACCAATCTCCAACGAAATATTTATTAGCCGTTACCCAAGTTGCTTTAAATACTTGAATCCCTGCAACTCTTAATAACCCATTTTCATAAGTTACTGCACTTTGCAAATCATCTTTAGCAGCCTTAAGCATATCCATATAATCAGATGGTCTAATAACAATACCGTTAGTATCATAATCTAAATCCTCTAATTTTGCGATGTCGTTCATTAACATTTCAATCTTAGTACTTGATGTAATAAGTTCAGTCGATGCAGTCGCTTGTGCTACTAATACAGTATTAAATGCAGCGTTTTCAGCTTTAAAGTAATCTCTTCTCAATAATTGAGGGATTGCAGAAGTAATGTAAGATAGGTTATTAACCATTTTTCTTGAATACCTAGCGAAACCTGCAATAAAATCAGTTGTTACATCTACGTTTGTGAAATCGTAATCTCTTTGATTCTTTGTAGCGTTTTCAGTTTGCGCTCCGATAGAGCCTTCACCTGCACCTTCAACAGTATACGTATAAGTACCTCCGTCAATGTTAACAGATCCAACAAGGTCAGATACATTTACTTTTTGTGATGGAAATTTAACGATATCAAAGTTTTGAGTCCTTGGCTCATCTCCTGTTAAGTTACCT
>TARA_R110000803_G_scaffold154286_1_pt1 | contig 17435 bp, 33 predicted proteins | sample TARA_R110000803 | Tara Oceans TARA_R110000803 (sample SAMEA4397772) | marine metagenome | biome: Polar Biome; feature: [SRF] surface water layer (ENVO:00010504); material: water (ENVO:00002006), including particulate matter (ENVO:01000060) such as... | depth 5 m | reverse complement strand
AGTGCTTTGCCGCCTAGAAATTGCAGTGCAAATCTGTACGAGACTACAACGTATTATGGAATGGATTTAATATTTTAATAACTAAAATAATATATGGATAGAGAGAAATTAAAGAATCTAGTAGTAGAATTAGACAACATAATGTGTACCATGGATAAGATGGGGGAGACTGAAGAGTATCTGAACATCTTAAGAGAGAACAGAAAGGATGGGGGTACTAGAATGTACAGTATAAACTATACGAATGATATGGAGGAGGTTTTTAATCAATACTATAACACCTACGCTAAGATACAGAAGATGAGGTTGGCTGATGATGACTATATCCGTTCGCTACACTATTTAGGTAAGAGGGATTATATATATGAAGCGATAACTATTGAAAATTAATCTATTATATTGAAGTAAAATAAAATGGTCTTGTCGTCTAATAAGCACATACTAACGTATGAGGACGCTAGTGCTTTGCCGCCTAGAAATTGCAGTGCAAATCTGTACGAGACTACTAATATAGGTGTAGGACAATTTGTCCCATGTGGTAGGACAAATAGTCCCACAGAGAGTAAACTATATAATAAATAACTAAAAAAAACTTAAACATAGGACAAATAGTCCCACAGAGAGTAAACTAGTGTATAAAACTTTACATATATGGATGAACCTAAAAAAGAATATGGTTTATGGATTACAGATTTAATATTGTTTTCAGATTTAACTATATCAGAGAAAGTAATATTATCAGATATTCTTAACATCTGTAAAAATGGAGAGTTTAGATATTTCAAGATAAACCAAACTATGGCAGATATGCTACGTGTTAATGTAAAGAGTATAACTAGAATATTAAATTCATTAGAATCTAAAGGTCTTATTAGAAGACAGCTTACTAGTCCGTATTCAGGTAGCGTAAAAACTAAAAGAGTATTAACTCCTGTATATGCAAATATCAAGAAACTAAGTATAAATAATAATTCACTTATAAAAAATTAACAATTATGGCACAAGAAACAGATTTTTCATTAGCACTTCAGAAAATAAAAAAACTAAAGTTTAATATATCTTTTAGTGATAATGTTAAATTAATAGATATAATATTTGAGCTATCTAATGAGAGGTATAAAAAAGGAATGGATGATGCTCAGGAAATTTTTCTTAAAAAATATTAAAAGATGGGGGAAATAAAACTTAAACGACATTTATCTAATTGTGTATCAATTGGAAGTAAGGTATATAGCTACGAGACGCACGTAGCTGACATCTGCGACACTTTTGTTACAGAGTTAGGTTATTGGTCTAAAACAACACGTAGGCATGTTAAATCTACTGCAAATGAATTAGGATTAATTTTTGTTAAATTTAATAAGAAATGATAAATAAAGATTTAAGTAAGATTCAGTTAATATTAAATAATATTGACTATAAGCAAGATTTCACAATCAATTTAAGTAAATCAGAAAATAGGTACATTGTAAGTATTAAGAACCTTTACATAGGAACTAATCCAAGTATAGATTTTGAGTTAAGAGGTAGGGTAAGAGATGTAATATCAAGTAGTCAATTCGATTCAATAGGGGGTTGGACAAATATTGATGGAGAATACTATGTAGATGCAAATATTCATTTAAAAAGATTAGAGTTTGCTGTAGCAGTAGCTAGAAAAAATAATCAAATAGCAGTTTATGATTCATTTGAAAAGAAATTAATATTCATATAAAGTAGAGGAAAAAAATGATTACAAGAACAGAGGATAGACATGCTAAAAGAGTTGAAGCGGTCGATAGTAGTAAAAAAAGAGTAGTACTTAATGCGAGCAAAGCTTGGAGACGGAGAAGAACCACTTAATCAATAATAAATTCCGAGGTCGGAATAATTAAAATAGAGACCATGAAAAATGTATTCACTAAAGAACTTGGAGGTGTATTATTGATTTTAACTAAAGACGATAGAGCATACGAAGTAAGACGTTCACATATAAGCTCAATGCTTATTATAATTTCTGACGATGATACACCAAAGTGTAGTCCAGAAGAGGAAAAAGAATTCAGAAATATGTATTATAAAAGCAGTTGCGTATTTTATTAAATAAATTAACCAAAATGACTAGAGCAGTTATTTATTATATTAAAGAAAAAATTATGGCAAAATTAACACAAGCACAGAGAGAACTTTACGATATATGGGGTGTGTCTAACTTCTGTATGACAGACGAGAGAAAAACAATATTTGATTACAAAGTTTTAACAGAATCTATTAAACAAGAATTTTTAGATATTGTAAAATTTGCACTATCACCTGAATCACGAGGATTGAGTTGGAATGATTGTAAAATATCTAGTAATCAAAACTTTAGGTATTCTAGTGGTGTAATCAGAGTTGTTACAGAGTTTAAGGGTCATAGAGATTCCCCACTGAGAAGAATGGAGACGATAAATATGTGTTCGTTTAATTATGGAGAGTTATGCGTTTACTCGTTACATGATTACTCAAAAGTTCATGCTAAACTTATAACTGTTTTCAATAATTATTGTGAAAAGGAATTAGGATTCCCTTCTAAATCATGTTATAGTAATACATTTAGTAATAGCTATATAATGAAGACGACAATAAATACCAATTTAAGAGACACTTTATACGCTTTAATTCCTAATAATAAGTTTCCTAAAAAGTATGTTCTTCCAGGACAGCCACATGCTCTTAGGCTTAGTAAAAAAGAGGGTATGATTGAATACACTCATCACAAAAGAGCTATTGTAATGAAGATAGGTAAAGGTGTTAAGAAGTTTTTTAAACTACATAGCAAATCTCTAGAAGATGAATTAATTAAAAATATATCAGGTAGGTTAAATTTAAAAGTATCTGATTTTAAGTTAAAGATAGTCTCAGGTAATGACATTGATAAATATTATCAAGAAATTAAAACTGATAGTGCTTTTAAAACAGGTTCTTTAGGAAGTTCTTGCATGAGAGGTGGTGATGCCCAAGATGGTAATTTCTTTCAGATTTACAAAGATAATGCTAAAATGCTTATTCTTCACAATGAAGAAACTGATTTGATTATCGGTAGAGCTATATTATGGGATGATGTAAAATATCTTGGTTCAGATAATGAAGATGAAAAACTAACTACTGGATGCAGTACCCTTGTAATGGATAGGATTTATGCAGACGAAAGTGTTTACTCTATATTTAAAGATTGGGCGTTAGAGAATGGTTACTATAGAAAAAGATATCAATCATACAACAATGAAACACTGTTTAGGTCACCTGTAACGAAAGAAGAGATTGAATTAGCTTTTAGTATGGATATAAATCTAAATGAATATCGCAGAGTACCTTATATGGATACTTTTGCTTGGGGTGATGATGGTACAGTTGAGAATGAAGATGGTTTTGGGCTTTATTCCGCTAGAAGTACAGAGGGCTATCTAGAGGGTGGTGATAATGATAATAGTGATTGGGGTGATGATGATGATGATGATGACTTTTAAGTAAGTAATTTAATTAATTATAATTTAAAAAAATGAAACAAATAAAATACAATGTTCCTAAGCTTGAGATTAGCAAAGAAGAACGTAATACCTCAATTGAATTAATGCATTCTATTTTTAATGTACAGAGTTCGTCTGGAGATATGGATGATATGAAGTATTTTATATATAATTTTATCAGTAAATTAAATGACGATACAATATATGTAGATACTGATTCTAGTGGTAACATCTACGTGACTAAAGGCTTAGCAAATACCTATCCATGTATAGTTTCACATATAGATACTGTCCATTACATTATACCTGATAAAGATTATCTTGTATTAAATAATGGTTTAGAATTCTTTGCTATTGATTTAGCTGATAGAAAACCTACTGGTATAGGCGGAGATGATAATAATGGGATTTATTGCTGTCTTGATAATTTAATGAGGGAGGATGATATAAAATTAGCATTCTTTGTAGATGAAGAAATTGGTTGCGTTGGCTCAAGCGAATGTGATATGGAGTTCTTTAAAGATGTTTCATTTGTATTGCAAGCAGATAGGCAAGGTTATAACGATGTAGTTAACAATATATCAAGTACCGAAATGTTTGGTGCTGATTTTCTTGACGCTATTTCAGATGACTTAGAGAATTACTCTAGAGTAGTTACTTATGGCGGTATGACAGATGTTATGCAATTAGCACACAATGGATTGGATGTAGCTATGGCTAATTTTAGTTGTGGTTATTATAAGCCTCATACTGATAAAGAGTATGTTGTTATTGATGAGCTAATACTTACATCATTATTATTTAGAGATATAATAAGGTCAGCGTATTCTAATGGTCTTACTAATGAATTTTATAGAGAGCCTTACGAACCTTATGTAATGTCAGATTGGGGTACAAATTATAAGAGAGCGTATGATTTAATCCCTGAAGACCATAAAAAAAGCAAACCAGAGTGTAGTCATTGTGGTAGTTCTTTAGAATATGACGAATCTACAGATGCTAATTATTGCTTTCAGTGTTTAGATTACGATTATGTAAATTAATAAAATAGTGAGTAGTGTAATAAATTAATAAAAATTAAATAACTAAAAATTATGTTCAATTTCAAAAGAAATGTTGTAAAGCAACACCAGATTAACAGTGACAATGCATTATCTATGTTCAATAAAACATTAGATAGTATAGATTCAGCACAACAAAGTATTGAGGAAGATATTAATTCTGCTCAAGCCACAATAGAAGCTGCATTCAAAGAAAAGCAAGAATTAGAGCTTATTCAGATTCGTAACGCAAAGATAAGCGGTAAGATTCGTAAATTCTTTACTGAGTAATACAACATAACAAACTCTTTGGATTGAAGATAAACAATAGACTAAATACTATTAAATTAGAGACAGTCATGTACTTTTGCTACATGAATGGATATCTATAGGCTGTATCAGCAGTTGTGTTTATTGTAGATGTGTTTAAAGAATAGTAGAAGCGAGTATGTGAAGTGGGATGGAAGCCAAGCCTCCACGTTATTAGCAGAAAGGGGTAGATACTAAGAAGAATATCCCATAACTGAAATTTAGGTCAAAGAGTTTTTTAATATAACAATCCACAAATATAAATTATTTACTGAATAATATATCATGACAGATAAACAAAAACATACAATAAGTACTTTAAAAAAGGCTTATAAAGAAATTAATTCAAAAGAAAAAGAAGTAGGTGTTTTTTTAGACATTAATACCATACTTAGTAAAAACAAGGAGGGACGTGATTTAATTAAAGAAATAAATCTACACAATGACGCTATTAAAGGTACTTATATAGATTCGCTTAAAAGCTTTAAGGAAAAAGCTGAGGTAGATTTCAATAAATTAGGCTGGTATCTAACTCTTGTAAAAGATACATTAAATATTTCTTTAAAATCCTCAGAATTTATAGGTAGATTTAGAATTAGCTCTGAATATGCTCCATACGAACACATTAATGGTCATAATTTTCAAAGAATATTAAGACCTATATATAGTATTCGTATAAATGGAAGTGCTTTAGATTCTTACTCGAGTAGGAATGGATTTAAAGAATTATTACAAAGTGATGGTGTCAAGAAAGCTGTATTAAAGGCTTATAATTTACATAATTAAATTAAATATATATGAGCCTATTATACAAAGACCCAAAAGATATAAAGATTAGTTGTGATGTAAGTCAAGTAGATGGAAAAATAATTCTAAACTTTTCAGCAGATTGCGGAAAGTTTGGTACTGATGAAATGCTTGACGGTTTTACTTTAACGCCTGAAAGGTTATTAGAAGTGTTGCAGAGTAGTAAAATAATTACTGACGATGAAAATTATTCGTAAAGTTAACAAATAAGATTAAAAGGGTAGCCGAAAACTTTAACTAGAGTAGGTAAAAAATAAAATAATTAAGAATGAAAAAAGTAATTTTAAGTGTAATGGTATTGATAACAATGTTAACATCATGTAGTGAGAGTGTTAATGAGGTTAATGACATTCAAGAGACAGGTATTATTCAGGCAGTTATTTCTACACCTAAATCAAACACAGCATCAAAGACAGATGTTAAAAGAGGAAGTGTGTATGCATGGATTAAAGATGTTACAATTTTAGCAGAGAGTACTGTGACTAATTATGATGTGAATGAAACGTATGATTTATTAAATTCAGGTGATGCTGGTTATAATGATGCAGATGCGTTATTTCAACTAAATAATGTAGCTTTAGGATTAAATATGGTAAGTGCTACAACGACATCTAATGTGGCACCGATTACAGAGTATGATGCAAATGGAGATACCTCAACGCAATCAAAACAGAATTGGATTCATAATCATATTGATAATACTAATCCTTATGCAGTTTATCAAACAGATTCACCTGTAGAAGCAAATGTATTACAATCAGGAACTTCTCCCATCTCATTAGCAATGAATACACGAAATGCTAGATTAATATCCGCTGTTTCAATGAGTAGTACCAATGTAAATGCTCAATACTTAACTGATAACTTTACATCTACATCAAAGGTAGAGATAAAAGAAGCTGGTGGTTCTTGGGCAACGGTAGGAGAGTCAGTTATAACAAATGAGTTATACTCTAAATTCTATTGGAGTGATGTAAATTCAATTGGAGGTGCTAAGTACAGAATTACTGTAACTGTAGTAAGGAACATCGATGGAGTTCAAATGGCTCAATCAGATAGAGTAGTTACACTTCAAGATTCTACTTCTTATAGATGTAATTTTGTTATGAATGTAGATAGTAATGAGTTATTTGGAGATGTTCAATTAGATTTAATCTGGCAAGAATGGATTGAAGCTCCATGTCCAGGATGTTAATTAACAAATATTTAACAAAAAATAAATGCCTATGTAAAGATAAAGTAGTAAATTTGAATATTAATTAAAAACAATAAATATGGAACAAACATTTGATTACCCTGATGTATTTATTACGTCAGAAAGCACAACAAAGATAGTTGGTGCTTTACTTATCTTTAACAAGGAAATGGGAGTAGTTGGCAAAACCTCTAAAAACCCTTTCTTTAAGAGTAATTACGCAGACCTACCGACTATATTAAAAGCTACTAAAGAGCCTTTAGAGAAGTCTGGACTAACCTTGTCTCATTTTCCAGTAGGAGATAATAGACTAGTAACTAGATTAAGCCACTTAAGCGGTGAGTTTTATCAATCTATGAGTTATATGAAGTCTGTTAAAGACACGCCACAAGACAGAGGTTCTGTTCTTACTTATATGATGAGGTATGCAGTAGGTGCTGTATTAGGATTGTCTATAGATAAAGATGATGACGGTAACTCCTCAACAAGAGCTGCAACACCGTCTAAGCCTTTGTTTAAAACTATGACACCTGCTATTAAAGACGCTATGTTAAAGTACATAGAAGATGGTACATTTGATTCAGTAGAGAAGCAATTACCAAAGTATGCACTAAACGCAAACAAGAATGTTGTAATCAAAGCGTTATCAGACGCTATTGAAGTTAAAAAACTAGCTACAGATGAATAGTTTAGATAAATTTGAAGACATTCGTAAAACTAAAGCTCTAGAAAGAAAAGCTACACCTGTTTTTTCAGGTGTATTAGCCTACTTTCCTGATGCGTTGAAAGAAGTATCTAGATGTAGTTTAGCTGGGCAAAAACAACATAACCAAGGAGATGAACTATATTGGGATAAGAACAAAAGTTTTGATAATGGTGATTGTTTAGTTAGGCATCTTATTGACCATACTGTTAATCCTATAGATGATGACGGTATTTTACATTTATCAAAAGTAGCTTGGAGAGCCTTAGCACTATTGCAAATTTATTTAGATAAACAAAATGACTAATAGAATTTTAGTAGAAGTAGATGAAAAGGGAGTGGTTAGTTATGATTTAAATGTGGACAATCCAATGACAATGCTTGTTGCTTTAGTTGACGCAATGAATCATAATATAAACCTAGCTAATATAATTGACGGAGCCTCAGAGGCTCGTGTAAAAATTAGAGACGCTCAAAAAAAGGCTATAGAAGATAGCGAAGATAAACAACAAATTAAAATGTTTGACACTATCAAACCTAAATAATTATGAATGAAATGTTTAAAAAAGGGGATAAAGTTATTTGCAATGATGCAACTGGCTATTTAGTAAAAGGACAAACTTATACTGTTAAAGAAGCTTTCGGAATAGCTGGCACTGTATCTATAACTGTAGAAGAATGCAGTGAAGTGGAAGGATATGGCTCGTATAAGATTGGTAGGTTTTCTATGGTAAATAAGTGCAACCACATAGTTCTTACGGATAATGAAGTTCATTTACTTATAGACGCTTTTATTGCTTTGGATTTTTTCTCCGAAGGAACTTATATAAACTTAAATGGTTTAAGTATAGTTATAAGTAATGTTCAGAATCAAGTAGATAAAGACAACTAATTAAATGGGCATGTTAAGCGATAATCAATTGCAAGAAAGAGCTGTAAATAAAATTTACGCAAAACAGTTCTTTGCTTTAAATGAATTAGAGAAGATACGTCTTGAACTAGATGGTGTAATCCCTTCTAAGTTAGGTACTGATATTTTAAGAAGAAACCTTGAATCTCAAGTGAATGAGGTTCAGGTTCTTGAATATTTGATGGGTAAATTAAAGTGAAATTATTAATATTAACAATTAAAACAGTAAATTTATGAGAAAAGTACATTCATCTTCAGATTCAGAAGAAACATTAGCTCCAATTCCAGAGCCTACTAAAGTAACTTATAGTATTAATGACATAAACAAAGTGTTAGAATACTTAAGTAATCAAAAATATGCAGAAGTAGTAGATGTTATTGGTTCTTTAAAAACAAAAGGAGAGTTATCTTAATTATTAAATTCAAAAACAACAAATTATGAGTAAAGTTATTAATATCAGTATTGACGTGAAAATGATTGACAAATCTAAGATTAAAGTCAATGCAAATGGTTCACATTACTATAGTATGGTCGTAATGGAGAGAAAAGAGCCAGATAACTATGGTAATACACATTACGTAGTAGAGTCACAGACTAAAGATGAGCGTGCCGCTAAAGCACCTAAAAACTATCTTAAATCAAGTGGTAAGGAGTTTGTGTTCGGTGGAGAAACTCAAGTAGCTTCTAATGATGCTACACAGGATGATGGTGATGACGACTTGCCTTTCTAGTATTGGATTACTAATCTTAATTGGGGAGGCGACCTACCTCCCCTTATTATTAACGTAAAACTATAAATATGAATAAGTTTAAATATGAGTTAGAGCCTTATAAGGGACAGACCTCAAGACACACTTGTCCTAATTGTAACAAAAAAAAGAGTTTTGCTAGATATATCGATAATGATGGTAATTATTTAGGAGATGATACTGGTAGATGTAATTCGGAATCAAGTTGTGGTTATCACAAGAAACCTGAAAGTAACGAGGTAGTTGTAAGTAATTTTCAATACGTACCTCCTATTACCACATATTTAAATGAGTCAGATTTATATAAAGAGCAATTTAATGACAATTTATACAAGTATTTAATCACTAGATTTAATAAAGATGAAGTTGAATCTGTGTTTAAAAAATACCTAGTAATGTCTACAGATAAAAAATGGAGAAATTCAACAGTATTTTATCAGAAAGACAAGGATGGTAGATTTAGAACAGGTAAGATAATTCAATACGGTACAAACGGTAAAAGAATTAAAGAACCTTACTCAAGAATCTATTGGAGCCATAATTTTTTAGATGACTTTACTTTAGAGCAATGTTTATTCGGAGAACATCTATTAGAAGATTTCGACACAAGTAAAGGAGCAATTTATTTAGTAGAAAGTGAGAAGACTTGTCTTATAGCATCAATTTTCTTTAAGGATGATTTGTTTATAGCTACTGGAGGTTTAAGTAATTTAAGTCCATTAAAACTATCAGTACTAAGAGGATTAGGTGTTGATGCTATTCCTGATAAAGGTGGTTATGATTTATGGAAAACTAAATTAGAACCTATGGGTATTAGTGTTAATACAATTATGGAGGAGTCTGAAGAATCTGACGATGGTGATGATATTGCGGATTTAATATTAACATTTAAAAAACAATAAATTAAGTATATGGCAGAATAAGAACAGTAGCAATGTTTTATCTCATAACACGTTAATAAAAATGAGTCAGGTGGTTACGACCGTGCATCTGCCATGTGCTTACTTTAAAAACAATAAATTAATAAATTATGAGCAAACCAAGTCACGACCTATTAGTTGAGAGATTAGACTTAATGATAGTAAAGGAAGTAGAAGAATTGCAGGAGTTAACGGAACTATTATCAGATAGTAGTACTATAGCAGATGCAGACTTAAAAGGAGATATAGGAATTTTAACCCAAAAGATGAAGATATACAAAAATGTTAGAGGCATGATTAAGAAAGCTTCTATAGGCAGCGAGGATTTCGATTCTAAGACGATTATGAGTTTAGAGGAAAGGAAACTGTTTATGAAGTTAGTTAGAGTAATAATCCGTATAAGAAGAATCTTTAAGAGAGGTAAATAATTATGATTGATTTAAAAGAAAGCAGACCAAATAACGAAAATGTACACAGAATTGATACTGTTCGTGCTAATCTAGATTCTCTAAGAGAGAATGGTTTAAAACGTGGAGACCACGTAGGCTTCGATAATCTACATAGTAAATACTCAGTAAAGAAAGGTAGTATGACGTTTATAATTGCTTCACCTGCTGTAGGTAAGACAGCGATACTTTATGAAGTACTATTAAATTTAGCAGAACATAGTGATTATAAAATAGCAATATTTAGTCCAGAGGGCGGTAGTCCAACCGACTTATATGCTGAAATGTTATGGGCCAGGTTACGTAAACCTTACCTTAGACATGATATTCCTAATGTAGCTAATGCAACAGAGAAAGAAGTTGAAGATGCTTATGCGTTTTTATCAAAACACTTTTATATTATTGATAGTGGATTAAAGGATTTAAACGCAGAGGGTTTCTTTAGAGCTGTAGAAGATATTGAAAAAGAAGATAATATTAAAATTGATGCAATAGTTATTGACCCTATTGTTGAATTAAACTTTAATCCAGATAACAGAAGAGACGATATAGCTTTAGGCTCGTTTTTAACAAGGGTTAGGAAATTTAGTTCAGAGAAAAACATTCACACATTTATAGCTATCCATACGAAAGCTATGCAAATGCTAACAAAGAAAAGAGAAGATGGTACAATGATGTTGTATTATCCTCAGCCAACTTTCTTTGATACTATGGGTGGTATGATGTGGAGTAGAAAAGGTTATATGGTTATGTCTTTATGGAGACCGCCTATTGAATTAATTAACCCTGATACAGACCAACCTTACGAACGCAATGAAACTATTATTCAAATCCTAAAAGTAAAACCTAAAATAATGGGTGCTGTAGGTAGGGTAAGTTTGTTTTATGATAACATGAGTTCTAGGTTTTATGAGAAAGATGCTTTTGGAACGAAACAATTTTCAAGAGATATACTTGCTAGTGAGAAAAAAGTAAAGCCTGTAAAACAGGAGGAAATCGAATTTAAAACAAAATAATATGAATTGGTTTAAAGATGGAGAAGAGGTTGCATATCCTCCGAATAAAGCTATTGGCTTTGTATATGTTATAGAGTTTAATAGTGGTGATAAGTATCTAGGTAAGAAAAACCTTTTCTCTACAAGAAAGAGAAATTTCGGAAAGAAAGAAGCCGCACTTGTCACAGATAAAAGAAAGAAACTTTATGAGATGGTTGTCAAAGACAGTAACTGGCGTACATACGAATCATCTAATGGTGATGTAAAGCAAAGAATACTTAACGGAGAATGCCACACTAAAACTATTTTAGATTGGTCTTATACACCTAAACAATTAACATATCTAGAGATTAAACACATGTTTAATAAAGATGTATTAAATCCTACAGGTAAATGGCTTAATGACAATGTTTTAGGTAAGTTCTTTAAAAAAGAGTTAGAGAAATGGGTACAGATAAGAAGATAGGTATTGAGGTTGAAGACAGAAGAATTGCTGACAGATACGCTTCTAGATTTGGATTAGTTGATTGCACTTTAAAAGTTAGTAGAACTAACGGTCTTAGAGCTGTTTATTTTACTGGTTCAGATTATGATGGAATCACTTATAGATTAAAAATGTCTAAGTTAAAACAAATGAAAAGTCCAAAAGGAACACAAGTTGTAAACAGACATGATTATTTAGTGCTTCAAGCCGATAAAGTTCATGGTTTTGGAAAGTATGATTATAGTTTAATAAAAGAAGAAGATATAAAATTCGTAAATAAACTTAAAATTATATGTCCTATTCATGGAGTATTTTATAAAAGAAAATCAGCACACGTTACAGATAGAGAGGGCTGTCCACATTGTTCAGCTAATAGACTTAGGCAGCTAAGGAAATTTTAAAACTAAACAAATGAAATCAGAAGAGCAGTTAATTAAAGAAGAAGGGTATATTCCTGTAAAATATAGTAAAAATAATGACCAAGAAGACGATATGAGTATAGATAGAGAGGATAACATAAAATTTAAAAACACTATAATTAAAGCTGTTTTAGATATAAGTAAACAAAATTTAAGGTTAAGTCCTGTTAATATAAGTAAATTTTCAAGATATAGTTTATATGAAATTGAACTTAATCTAAATGAGATTGATAATATTATTAACGGATTAGGATTAGAATAATGACGTTAGATAAAAAAGTTATCCAGAAAGCAGTGGAGGAAACTATCAAAAACGGAAAATACACAGAAGAGCTTGGTTCTGTTATATTGCTATTCGCTGAAGTATCGGTGTTTAGAAGAGGTTTAAAATATCGTTTCTCAGAGTTTGACGTAGAGTTCATTATCAAACCTAAAATAGTAGATATGTTATTGTTAAAAGTATTTAAGTATAATAAAGATTTCGCATCAGCATACACTTACTTTAGCTTAATAACATCTACAGCTATACTTGACGCAATAAAAGACGTTAGAAGAGCTTTAAAAGGTGAAAGTCATGGGGTTTACTACATTGAAGATATGACGAAAGAAATAACTCAATTAGATGATTGTGGGGAAGATAATGTGTTTGAGAAATTATGTATAGAAAACGGAGTAATTAAATCAATTTAAAAACAGTAAAAATGAGTAAAAAAGGATTAAAATACGAGGTATTTAGTTATTTAAAAAAGCATAATATAAATGTAAATAACAGTAAAATTAAAGATGTTTATGAATTTAGTTTAGCAGATGCATTTTCTGGAAGAAATGAAGATACTGTTAAGAGAGCTGTATCAGAATACAGAGCTTATCTAACACAAGGAGCTTTAACCAATAGTTCTATTCCTAATGTAAAGATTAAGAAAAAGAAGATTAAACAAGGTAAATGCGGTATTGGTAAAACAATGGTGTATGATATTGAAACATCTTTAGTTAAAATAGAACACTGGGGAACTGGTAAAACCTACATTAATCACACACAATTAACAGATGGCATTGAGGGTCAAACAAGAATTATCTCAATAGCGTGGAAATATGTTGGTGAAGATAAGGTTTATGCATTAACCTGGAAAGATGGTTGTGATAAAAAGATGATGACTGAGTTTATGACTTACTATAATCAATGTGATATGGTAATTGGTCAAAACAATAATTCATTCGATAATAAGTTAGTAGCTACTAGAGCAGCTTATCATGGTTTACCTCTAAATAGATTTGTAAAATCATTTGATATCTACCGAAAAGTAAAAACTGTCTTTAAACTACAGTCTTACTCAATGGCTTACATGGCTAAGTATTTTGGCTTAACATTAAAGCAATCACATGAGGGTATTAGAATGTGGAAAATGATTCAATATGGAACACCTGCTCAAAAGAAAGAGTACTTGAAAAAAATGGTTGACTATAATATTGGTGATATTGTTACTACTGAAGAATTATATATGAAGTTAAGACCGTATATGGGAACTATAAGACATGAAGGTGTTAAGAAAGGTTTACCTAGGTGGTCTTGCCCTGTTACAGGAGCTACAGATATTAAATGGATTAATACAATCTATACAGAAGCTGGTACTGTTCAGAGAATACTTCTATGCAAGTCTTCTAATCACCAATTTAAAGTGAATAATGCGGTCTATAGAGAGTTTATAGAGAAAGATTCAACAATATATTTAGGTAATTAATATGCTGAAGCTAAAACATGGGAGAGATTATTTCTCTCCCTCACAGCTTAAAAAGCTGTTCGTAAGTGTTTCGAGTTTAACCTCGTACTTAAAAAAGAGATGGACTACAACTTCATCAATGACACTAGGCACATTGGTTCATTGTTTAATTTTAGAGCCACAGGAATTCACTAAAAGATATGTTGTTTTAGATGATAGAGAAATATGTAATGAGATTGGTGGAGCTAGACCTAGTTCTACTAAGAAATATAAAGAATGGTTAAGTGGTTTTGCTGAAGAAAATAAAGGCAAGGAACTTGTAACCATGAAAGATATGGATATTGCTAATAAGATTCTAAAAAAAGCTAAATCTACAGGAATTATTCAAGAGTGGTTTACAGATGGAAAAGCAGAGGTTACTGTTAAAGGCGTGGCAAAAGGATATAATGAGGAGTTTGATGGTCTATGTATTATAGATTACGATACTGACTTCGTGTCTATTGATTTAAAAACCACATCTAAACCTTTAAGTAAGTTTAAGTATGATGCAAATGAGTTAGGCTATGATATACAGGCTAGTATTACTAATTCTCTTAACAATAAAGAGTTTATATTTGTAGTAGTACAGACCGTAGAGCCTTATGATATAGGTATTTACACTTGTTCTGAATTCTTTATGAATAGAGGTAAAGATAAAGTTAATACAGCTTTATATAACTATAAATTCTATGAAGATGAGTTTTCATCTCAAGTATTTAGTTATGAATTATAATATATGATTTCTATGGAAAGTGTAACCACTATTCTAGAACTATTCTTCACATTCAATACTTCTGCAAATAGTGGGAGTATTGAATTTGAGTATAGTGATTATAGTGATAAGTATTTTAGATGGACTAAGGATTCGTTTAAACACGATGAGACTCTTACTGTTATTTATAACGAAAAAGAGATAAAGATATTTAACACTGCTAAAGTTAAAGATAGAATCTATGGAAATATGGATAAAGTTAGTAGTGATAAAGATAAGATTAACTTCGGATGCCCTTTTGGAATTGTATCTGAACTTGTAAACGTATTACAAATAACTAAATTATCAGACGAAGATATCGCTGATAGAAAAAAAATGGGATTAATGAAAAACAAATAAATATGAAAACATATATAGCAAATTGGGACACGAATTACGAAATATCAGTTATTGTAATAAATGCAAACAACAAAGATGAAGCTAAAAAAATAGCAGAAGAAAAAGGTGCTTGGGATGGGTATGAGCTAGATGAATTAGACGTTAGTAGTAAAGGTGTTGTATTCTTTGTATAAAAAATAGACACAAAAAAAGCAGGTAGAGAACAACTAACTCTACCTACTAATTAAGAAAAAATATTAACCGAAATAAAAACCTCCTGATTGAGACATTTCTTCAGTATCGAAAGTATCAGTACCTGTTTGAGCTAAAGCTAACAAAGTCGAATCCCTGTTTATATCTCGAATGATACGAGCCTCCATTAATGTCGATTTGTTTCCATAAGATAAATGTGAATTATCTGCGTTGTCTGCTGTACCTGATGGTGTAGTGTCAAGTAATTCCTGAGCAACCTTTACCGCAAGGAATAACTGCATGGTTTCAAATAACTTCTCTTCAGCAGCTGTAAAAACCTCACCACTAGTTATCTTAGATTGAAAATTATCATATACTGGAACAGAAATAATACTAACTAAATTAGTTTTCTGTATAAGTCTTACAGCTGACATAACTTGATTAGTGTCAAACACTTGCTTATGCGGAACATTTCTCTTGAAGAATTCCGCATTTATAAATAGATTATCTGCCATTATTTAGTATCTTTTTTATTAGTATTAGTATTAGGATTTTTATCAGTATTACCTCCTTCAACAGGCTTTGTCTTGAAATCTACATTGATATCTTCATCTATAATCTCTAATTCAACTCCTACAAGCTCTGTAATGTCAAATAAGGAACTAAAAGCATCTATGATAACCTTTCTATCAGGAATTATTTCCGTTGCCTTAAAAAGGTTAAAAGCACTTATCATTTCAGTACCTGTTCCTCCCATAGTTTGACCACTTGTCATAACTCCAAATAAAGTTGGAGATGTAATATTATGTGCTGTTAATATCTTAGCATCATTTAACCTACTCATTGTCTCAATAGTCTTATCTAAATGACTAGAGTCAAGCATATCTATTTGAGGTTTCTCAGATTCTCTAGATACAAAAGATACAAGAACTTGGTCAGAACGAGAACCAGACATTTTGTCTTGAATATTCTCAGCAGCAGCCTTTCTTTCATCTTTACTCATGTTTCTACCAATCATGGTAATATGAGTCTTAGGAGTAAATCCATTCTTAGCGGCATTCTCTATCTGTACACCAAATTCAAAATCAGCTTCAATAAAGTTAAACGCTCCAATCCAGTTAGGTAATCCGTAACTATCTAAGATAGAATAAGGATTCTTAACATAGATTATTTGTCTTTCTACTTTAGGTGCGAAAGGGTCAAATAAAGGAATAGACTCTGCATCAGGAACTAAAGCTCCAGACTTAAATGACTTCTTATATATAATATGAGTATACTCACCTGCGTCATTAGGTCTAGCAAATCTCATTGCTCTTGCAGGAACCGCTGTAAATTTAACGATTCCATCAGGTATAACTTTACCATCTCTAGGCTTACCGTAATCTACGATAATGCCACAAGCACCACTCTTAGTATATTCAAATGCTGACTTAGTTATCAATTGATAAAGCCCTACATTAGAACCACCAGCATGTTTTATTAATGTGTTTAACCTAGCGTTTTTAGTTCCAATCAATTGAGAATCAACCGATAAGCCAGAACCTGTAATCATCTTAGCTTTCTTTGTTATAATACCAGAGTGAGTAGCTGACTTGTACATCAGTTTATCAATCATAATATCTATATCATCAGATGTTCCAAAGGTTAAGTATTCTAAACCGTCTACAGACTTAAATCTAGGTCTATAATTCATTTGCTCCAATGATTTTAACATTGGGTTTACCTCAACACTTGCCGAATTTGTTACTTCTGTGTAAGAAGCGAATCCAGACTTAATATTGCTTACTGCTTTTTGAAATACATTCATTGTTTTTTGTTTACTTGTTATTAATTACTATGTTAATCCGTTAATAGTTACATTCTCTATATCGTTAGATACCATGTTCTGTAATCTTAACATTGTATAGTTTTGGTCAGCAGTCTTAACGTC
>TARA_R110000803_G_scaffold3642_6_pt1 | contig 17436 bp, 14 predicted proteins | sample TARA_R110000803 | Tara Oceans TARA_R110000803 (sample SAMEA4397772) | marine metagenome | biome: Polar Biome; feature: [SRF] surface water layer (ENVO:00010504); material: water (ENVO:00002006), including particulate matter (ENVO:01000060) such as... | depth 5 m | reverse complement strand
CCATAACATTCTTCATAACATTGAGCATATAGTGCTCCTTGTAAATCGTATGTCGTTTGTAAATGGTTAGATGTTTTAAAGTCAATAATCCAACGTTCAGTTTTACCATTAAATTCCAACTCACATACTAAATCGCACGTTCCTGCTATTTTTAGTTTATCTGAGAATAGGTGAACTTCAGCCTCTATTAATGTTGGATTGTAAGTTTCCCAAAAATCTACAAATCTAAGAAACATTTGCCAAACATGAGCTGCCATTTTTGGGTTTCCATTATCATATAAAAACTTAATTTCTTTACCATTTAACCAATCTTCAATCATTTCGTGTACCATTGTACCTTCTTCTGCTGCTTTCTTGACTATCCATTCAGCACTATACCCAACTTTCTTAAGCCAGTCTTCAAAATACTTGCCTTTTGGGTAAGAGCTTAAAACATGCGTTATTGATGGATAATACTTACCATTACGTCTATAATACCTTGAATCAGGCATTGTAACTTGTTGGTAGTCATCCGAAATTTCTAATAATCTTTTGTAAGATTTTTTTATCATAATGATAGTTTTTGTTCCAATAGTGAAGAATAAGTTAATGGAACTGTTTTTTGTATTAATCTTGTAAAATTTTCAAAACCCATTTCACTAGGGTCCTTATCCTGTAAATCTACAAGATAGACTTCTTTACCTTCTGCCATTAAATTCTCGCAAAATCGTAAAGCTTGTTTTATTGCATCCCTATCTAACGCAATGTAAATTTTATCTACTAATGAAGTAACTATTTTTTTCATTAGGTTTTTTTGTATACTTTTACCTAATAGAGGTATTGCATTTCTTTTTATAGCTATAGCATCAAAAGGCCCTTCACATAATATTATTGGTATGTTCCAGTTAATAAAATGTTCATTAGGTATTATATCTCTTGATATTTGTGGGTTTCTGTATTTTACGTAGGGGTCCTTTTCAAAAGAACGTGCTGTAAAATAATTTAATCTTCCATCTACATCATATGTTGGGAGTATAATCATATTTTTGTAGGGACCCTCTTTACAATAACCTATATTATATTTGAGGATATCGTGTTTACTAACGTGTCTTTTGTTTAAGTACGCCATAGCGTGTCTTGCCATAATATCATTTAAACTCGCGTCATATAGGCCAATATACGCATCAGGTAAACGCAATGCTAGCTCAACTCTTGTGGTTTCAGTATAATTTACATCTTTAACCAAAGATTTAGCCTCATCCATCTTACTTTGGGAAGCATTTGCTTTTCTTAATAGTTGTAATATAGATTTACCTTTTTTATTACATACCCAACAATGCCAAGGATTATTACCCTCTTTATTTTCAGTAAAGTTAATTTCTAATTTAGGTTTATGGTGGCTACAATGAGGACAAGTATAAGCCATGTTACCTCTTGCAGTTTTTTTACCGGAACCTAAAACAGAATTTACTAATGTAACTAATAACTGATTTATCATAACGATGTAATATACGCTAGTGTTTTGTAATTTCCAAAGGATCTTCATATTCAATATCTGCTAAGTCTCTTGTAAAAAACTTACCTAAAATATTGTCATTAAAGAACTCATCTGGTTTTTCTAACACTTGGTATACCATCTGGTATTTTAGTTCAAAATATGTCATTGACTTTTTGTTAGGGCACATTTTTAGAATTGTTCTTTCAAATTCATCTTTTTTCCCTTCAGCTAGTAATTGTTTGATGTCTTTTTGGGAACCATAATATGTTTTCCAATCTGATTCCTTAACTATTAGTTTGTATGATGGGCGACGCCCAATTATACCCGTTAATGCTAATAACTCTTTTTTACCAAGTTTTGCTTTTTTAGTAAATTGCAAAATCTTTTTTCCGATATACGACTTTCCAGTAGGTATGTGCCTATTAATATAAACAAACCCGTATGTATTTTCTGGAAACTGAGTGATATCGACCATTTCATTGTTCTTGTAGGTCCAACTCATAATGTATTGTTTTAGTTAATTAATTAACGCAACGTTAATAAATATATTATTTTGGTTTTAAACCAAACTTACTAAACTTGTACCAAGCCCTTTCGTGAAAATAATAAAGCACCATTTTAGAAATCACTTCTATTCCTCCTATAGCTAAACCCACACCCCAAGAACCGGTTATAATTCTTGAAATAATTACTGTATCTATTGTTCCTATAATTCTCCATGAAACTGTTTTTGCAATGTGTCTTTTATAACTTACCATCTTTTTTCATTTTTTTCCTAATTTTAGTAGCAGATATTTTGTGTATATTAGAAGGTGGTATATGTTCTATCACATCATATCCAACTCCTCTACCATAATTAATTGATTCTATATCTGGTATTTTAATTATTTTAATTCTACCTTCGGTAATAAGATCTTCTAGTTCCTTAAATAGGTTTAACATTACTTCTTGTGAAGTCCATGGTTGATTTTCGTTAGGCTCGACGTCTCTAATCGCGATACACACGTTTTTACCTTGATTTAAACGCTGATCTATTAACCATCGATGCCCTTGGTGCCAAGGCTGCCATCGCCCGATAAATAACGAAAATTGTTTCATATTCCTTCGTCTCTTTTTACATTAATTGCTATAGCTCTATCACCTTCTTTGTTAGGGTCTAAATCATTTATTAAATATCTTGGTCCTCTTTCTAAACCTGTTATTATTTTATGAAAGGGAATATTTAATTTTAGTAGTTCTTTTACAGTGTGGGGTAACATACTTTCAGGTCTAGCTGTAGTAAGAACTATCATATGACCTTCATTATATTTTTTATGTATAAAATTAAAAGATGAAGGTATAACTTCTGCTTCCTTATTATAATAATTATTAAATTTTCTGTATTTTAATATTGTACCATCAATATCAATAAAATGTGTTTCTTTTTTCTCCATTATATTTGTTTTATAATTTTATCTAAGGATTGAGAGGGTGTATCATAAGTAGTATCTATGTCTATATAATTATCTGTTGGACTTATATAGGATATTGCTTTAAAATGATCTCTTTCTCTTGTTTCTGAAGTATAAACATATATTTCTTTAATATTACTACCTAGTAAGGTTTTAAAGTCCTCTCGTTGATCTATGTACGGAGAGACAAGTGCTACTATTACGTCTTTATCTTGATTATGTAGGTAATGTGCAATACGTTGTGCTGTCCCTACATTCTCTACTCTTCCTTTTATAGAATAGTCTTTATTAGAAAATAACTCCCTCATATCATCACCATCTATTATGAAAGGAAGACTATGGTGATTAACATTTAACCAATAGCTTAACTTTTCTGATAGAATTGTTTTGCCCGCTCCAGGTTGACCTGTAAACCAATATATCATTCCTCAGTTGTTAATAAATTAAATGTTTCCTCATCAATAATATCAAAGTTTTTACAATTGTTTAAAATAACCTGATAGTAAGTGTCTTTAGGTATTAAATGTATATCTTTAAACAATTCTTTCCATAATTCTAATGATAAATCTCTTTGACCTATCCACCAACAAGTAAATGCTTTTTGAAATTTTAAGGCGTAATGTCCTGCGTATCCTATATCTGAATTTAAAGGTGGTAATGATAAATTGGCTAATTCTAAACCTTGGATTGCATATGAATTAGATACCTTCCATTCTTCCCTTGCACTATGCCATAAACTTAATAAAAGATAAGCTTCTGGTCTTTGTGGGAGATGTGTTAAAGCTGTTATTAATTGTTCCTGTTCAAATACTGGTCTTCTAGTTTGTGTAGCTACACATTTATGGGTTTTTAGTAATGACTCATAGGCTAATGTTTTATTATCAGTTAATTCAGCACATCTTAAATAAAAAGATAATGCAGCAGCCGTTTGCCCTATTTTTTCATATTCTAACCCAAGGTCAAAATTTATTTGTGGGTCTGTAGAATTATTAACGTATTTATATAATTGTTCTTTTAATGATTTCATTTTCTTATTTTGTTTAAGTCTTCCCATTCTAATTTTTCTAATAATGGTTTTGGCCATCTCATAATATAAGAAGCATTATCTTGGTAACCAAATGATATTAATAAATCATCCCCATCGAGAGCTAAACCACAAGTAAATTCTATTCTAGTACCCATATATTGAAATTGTTTAGAAACTCTTACTAAATTCCAATCTTTATCCCATATAACAATTCTATGGTAATAAAATGCATCTTTAAAATGTCCTGGATGGTGCCAAAAATCTACTTCATGTGTTATACACATATATTGATCATCTACTTTTATAACGTTTGATCCACCTCTTAAATCCCAAGGTAATTCTAATTTTTCTTCTTTAGTTATTACAGTATCACATGATATTGTTGGTAATATTCCCTCTTTAACCTTCTCTGTTGTTTTATCTTTAGTATTAACTTTAACAATTTCTAAAGGATTAGTCCATTTAATATAATGAAAAGGCATGTCATTGATAGGCATCCAATTTTTTTCTAAATAATTTTGTGATGGATGTTGAATTCTTTCTCTTGTTTTTTCAACACAAGTATTCTTTTTCCAATCAATTTTACAGAGCTCCATTCTACCCTCTCCATTGTCTTTAACATCTCTTCTAACTCCACTTATGTATAAGGTTTTATCCCATCTAATAACACGAGCATCTTCTAAACCAACAAAAGACCAAATAGGTTTTATATCATTTTTAGAAGTATCAACATTAATAAATTCTTTTATTTCGTGAGTATCTCTATCTAATTTACACAGATAATTTCCAGTTTTTAACACCATATCATCTTCAGGGTTTAAATAAGCTAAACACCCCCATTTACAATAAAACTTTTGATTAAATTCACTATGATATAAAGTATAATGAACGTGTCTAATATTAGCTATTAATTCTTCCCCATCCATAAATAAAGAAACATTACATAAACCTGTTCCATCTGTTAATTCTGATGGTATAATTAATGGGGTTAAACTACCCCCATTATTAATAGCAATTTGTGATATATTATTTAACATATTTTTATTTTATTTTATTTATAATGTCCTCCTCCAGACCAAAGAACAAATGATTTTCTAATTCCTTTAGTAACGGGGGTTACTCTATGTAACATATAAGATGGGAAAATAAACACACATCCTGCCTTTTTTGGTGCTTTAATGAATCTTTCTTCTTCATATGGGCCTCCTTGAAATATTTCTAAATCTCCTCCTTCATAATCATCTGGTCCTGATAATTGTACTGTTATAGAAACTTTTCTCCATGATAACATTCCTGGACCTATATCTTGATGCCATTCATACTTACCATTTTTACTTCCTAAATATTCCGTATATTGAATTTGTTCTGGTAGAGTATGAAGATCAAAATGCCATAAAGCTTCATTAGCTTGTTGAGCATAATTTGCTAGTTTTTCGTATAACCAAAACCAATTGTCTTCCTGTGGTACCCATTTAACCCTAGAAGTTCTGGACTTCTGGTCCTCTCCACCTGCTGTTGTAGCTTCATGGATAGGTAATCTTGCTACCCCTTTTTCTATTTTCTTTAGTTCTTCTTTATCGAACCCATCCTCAAAATAATAATAATTTTGTGGGTCATTTTCTAAAATGGGGTAGGTAAAAGCTGTATCCATTATTGTTTGTTTATTGATTGGAAGATTTTATTTATTTCAAAAATTTTATCTGTTGAAGAATATGGAAAAGTTGATATAGGTTCATATAATTCATTTGGAGTAAATATCATTTCATCTGTAATGTATTCTTTTTCTTGAGGATTAGGTAATATATTATCATGAATATCATAACCAAAACTTATATGGCTTGTTCCTATCCAACAAACTGTTGATGGTTTATTAAGGGCTGCGGATAAATGCTGACCAAAACTATCCATAAACAATCTCTTCTTTGACATTAATATTAATATAGCAACCCCCCTAGGGTTATCTAAACACTCAAATGTATCTTGGTATGGTAATTGGTCTTTTCTTTTAATATGAACTATAGTATAGTGTTCTTTGTATTCGTCTATTATTTCTAATACTATACTTTCAGGTAAATCCCTAACCCAATTATAACCTAATTCTTGTGGGCCTTGAACCCCACCATTTGTTTGAAGAACAAATAAAGGTTTGTCTGTTTTATAATATGGTTTATAATATTCCTCTTCAGCTTCAGATAAAAACATCTCAGGTTGTTCATCATTATAAGGAACACCAATTAAATCACACCACGTTTCTATTAAATGTTTTTTACCTAATAATAAATCACTTTGTAAGAAGGGTTCATTTATAAATAACTTAACATCTTTATCTTGTATGTATTCTTTATAAAATATACTATTATATTTTAAATTTTTAAAAGACTTAGTGATACTAGGATGGTTTTTGAAAATGCCAGGATGTTCAGTAAATACAAAAAGATTACTATTTGGGTATTTAGATTTTATTGATTTTGCTACAGCAGTAAATGCTATACTTTTACCAATACCTCCTATTATTTGGACTATAATATTCATCTATAACTATTTTTATGTAACCCAATATACGAAATATCATTTAATATTCCACGTAATTATTTTTTTATTTTAACAGAAAGCTGGATATCCTAAGTCTACAGCCCCACCCGTAACAAATATATATTGTCTATTTCCAACTCCTGTAGCACTATTTATATTATAGTATCCTGCGTTAAGTGCAATACTTCCTCCTGAATTTGAATAAACATTATCTCCTTGTGCTGGTAAACTACCGGCCCCATCATGATAATAAGTTTGTGTTAATCCAGGATTTGATCCATTAAAATTACAAGCTTGATTAAATACACCCATAGTTGAACTTAAATATGGATTTACAGAGGGACCCGATGATTGGGTTCTTAACCACCATTTAGCTTGAGCTGAAGCTCCATCATTAGCACCATTATAAGTAAAATTATATGCCGTACTAGTTGTTATAAGACTGCCTCCTAACTTTGATGTATACCACCCATCAATTTCATAACCTACATTAGCTGAGTAATTTATTGTAAAATAAGATGTTGCATTTTGCCAAAATTGAAAGGGATATCCTATTTGACCATTATCTCCATTTGTCTCTCTGGCAGATACATTAGCATATGGGTAGGTTGAAGAATTAGGCCATGTAACATTCATAGTTCCATTAGCAGGACCCGCAAATTGAAAAGCTTGGAAAAACAAATATTGGTTTGTATCCGCCGTCATACTCAAATTTGTTGTTACATCTACATTTCCACCATTAACCCAAGGAAAAGATGCAATTTCATTAGCAGTATTTCTATAATTTAAAAAATTACATAACCTTAAATTTTTAGGGTTAAAACTGGAATCGCTATAATATAAAGGATCTTGTTGTAATTGCCTCCAACATGAAGAATAAAGCTGAGACATTTTAACATCTGTTGTTCCTATATATTGCCTTCCCATGTTTTTATTTATTTACAACTTGTTTATTGCCTAATATTTTATTATACCCATTAGAATCAGTTATAACATCTAAATATTCATGTGTTGTTCCTGATGCTGCTATTCCTTCTATTATAAAGTTATTTTCTGTTTTTAGATTATATAATTTATCTACAAACATTAATTTACTGTCCCATCCTAATTTATCAGCTGTTGCCCATTCACCTTTAATAAATACTGGGTGGCTATCAGTTACTGTTAGGTTATCCTTAGAGTACATCTTTTTAATGCTTTGTACATTGTAAATAAATGTATCTTCTACAGATACTGTTTTTCCTTCTTTTGTTTTTACTTTATCACCTGTTTTAATATTTTCTATAGATTTTAAAGAACCATCTCCCATTAATACTTTTGATCCTTCTATAAAACATTTACCACAAAATGATGGAGAACCTGTCCATTGTCCTTGACCAAAATTCCATTGTCTAACAACACCCGCCTGTACATACCAACCAGCATTTGAATATGTAGACCCGGGAGAGTTTGAGTATATTTTAGTTGCGCTTGCTATAGTAGAGGCGTTAGTTGGAGTCATATAAACTATTTCAGTATTAAAAGTACTACAAGCTTGGGATTGACTACTAGGGCTATAATATAGTGTTCTTGATGGTGAAGTAGGCACTCCTGAAGCAGCTCTTCTTGCATACCATGTTCTGTAATTATATACCCAACTATTACTATAATAAGCATTATAACTTGTACTTGAAGTTATTTGTGACCCACCTGATGTTGCTGTGTACCATCCAGTAAAATTATAACCAGAGTTTTGGTTAGATGTTACTGTCCAATAAGATGTTGATGCACTTATACTTTGATAATAATTCATGATAATTCCTGAACTACTACTAGTGTAAGAATTTCCTCCATCTGGGTAAGTACCTTCTGAAGGCCAAGCAACATTGATATTGCCATTAGATGTATTTTGAAATCTTAAATACCAATTATACCCTCTATTGTAGGCATAAGTTCCAATTCCATAATTAGTATTCCCTGTTGCTGTTCCTATTACTCTAGGGTTTGTCGCTGATATGGATATATTATATTTAGCCCAACCACAAAGATTTAGGTTTGTATTAGCCCTTCCAGCATCATTTCTCCAATTTTGGGGCCATAATTCTCCTGCCCAATTTATATTTGTTGTTCCTAATGTTACCCTTGGCATGTTTATATGTTTTGTAAGTTTTCTTCTCCAAATGTTTCACTATATAACTTTTTAATCCTTGAATATGAGTAAGTAAATATATCACCATCCAGTTCCCCAGCATTAATTCTTGTTTTATATACTGTTTTACTAGCAGATACTTCTACAGGGACTAATTGAATATCGTAAGTTTTTATTTCATCCCCATTATCATTATAATCAATTAATTCTATTTCTTGCTCTTTTACTTCTTCCCATTTTTCCCATTCTATTACTGGTACCTTTTCACTTGAAGTTAGATGAAAATGGTGTAATTGGCTTAAATCAACTTGAACCCCATCATCAAAACTACAAGACAATGGAATTTGACCTGAGGCATCATTCATCCTTTCATCATCAATAAATGGGGGTAGAGCAGCCTCTGCGGCTGCTTTATCCTTATAATGGTTTAATGCAATTTGTAATTGACCAACACTTTTATGAAACCAATACCCTTCTATTCTCATATAAAAGTTATCGTAATGATTACCATCTATTGTTTCAATTTTTTTGTTTATTTGAATTCCCATAACTATACATTTTATTTATTACTTATTTTTTCATTTAACTCTTTTACTGCTTGGATTAGCACTGCTATTAATCTATCGTATCTTACTGCTTTATATCCATTTTTTCTCGTTTCAACAATTTCAGGGAATATAGCTTCTACTTCTTGGGCAATAATACCTAAATCTGAGCCTTTATTTTCATGTATTCCTTCTTTTACGATCCAATCAAAATGTATACCATTTAATTGCATTACTTTATCTAAAGCACTTTCTATTGTTCTTCTATTTTCTTTTAACCTAATATCTGATGAATAGTAAGCAATAATATCATTAGTAGCTCTTATAGTTCCACCTGTTCCTGAAGCTGAAACCCCAACACCTAAACTATTAATTTGTGTATTTGAATTTGAACTAACACCTGGTCCAGTTGGTCCTACGTTACCTTGTGGTCCTGTATTACCTTGTGGTCCTGTTGCACCTGGGGCACCTTTTGCACCTTGTGGTCCTGTTCCACCTACGTTACCTTGTGCACCTATGTTACCTTGTGCACCTACGTTACCTTGTGGTCCTAATGGTCCTGTTGCACCTGGGGCACCTTTTGCACCTGTTGGTCCTGTGTTACCTATTGGTCCTATTGGTCCTAATGGTCCTGTTGCACCTGTGGTACCTTTTTGTCCTTTAGCACCTGCGTTACCTTGTGCACCTACGTTACCTTGTGGTCCTAATGGTCCTGTTGCACCTACGTTACCTTGTGGTCCTAATGGTCCAAGCGGTCCTGTTATACCTTTAACACCTTGTGAACCTATGTTACCTTGTGGTCCTAATGGTCCTATTGCACCTACGTTACCTTGTGGTCCTAATGGTCCTAATGCTCCTGTTTCACCTTTTTGTCCTTTAGCACCTGCATTACCTTGTGGTCCTACTGGTCCTACGTTACCTATTGGTCCTAATGGTCCTAATGGTCCTGTTGGTCCTGTTGTACCTTGGATACCTTGTGCACCCACATTACCTTGTGGTCCTGTATTACCTATTGGTCCTATACTTCCGGTTGTACCTTGAGTACCTACGTTACCTTGTGGTCCTATTGGTCCAGTTATACCCTTTACACCTTGTGGTCCAGTTGCACCTGTGTTACCTATATTACCTTGTGGTCCTAATGGTCCAGTTACACCCTTTACACCTGTTATACCTTGTACACCTGTGTTACCTATATTACCTTGTGGTCCTAATGGTCCTGTTGCACCTGTTATACCTTGAGCACCTACGTTACCTTGTGGTCCTATACTTCCGGTTGTACCTTGTGCACCTACGTTACCTTGTGGTCCTAATGGTCCTGTAATTCCAATTACACCTTTTTGTCCAGTTGTTCCTTGAGTACCCGTAGCTCCTATTTCTCCTTTTTGTCCTTTTTGTCCTTTTACACCTGTAACACCTTGTGTTCCTGTTGTACCTTGAGCACCTATTGGTCCTACTGGTCCAAGTGGTCCAAGTGGTCCAGTTGGTCCTGTTGTACCTTGTATACCTTGTATACCTACATTACCTTGTGGTCCTAATGGTCCTGTTTGTCCTTTTTGTCCTTTTTCTCCTTTAGCACCTGTATCTCCTTTATCACCTGTACTAATAAACGAACATATAGCTGTTGTATTGTTTACTAAAGCACTACCACCTTGAGCTTCATTTGTAATATTTAAATCCCAATAAGTTCCTTGGTCTGTTAAGTTTGATATAGCGAATAGTAAGAAATCACCAGTATCGGATTTTTCTGCTATTCTTACGTGACCTTTAATTGCTGAAGTAACACTATCAATTGTTTCCATAAAGGATTCAATACTACCACCGTCTGCATCTGTCTGGTTAATAGACATTATTGTTGATGATGGTTGAGTAGCGTTATTTAATCTAACATTTCCTATACTAGGACCTAATGTTGTACTTGTTTGGAAATTATATTCAAACGAAGCACCACCGAAATTACCTTCTGTTCCTTGTGTACCTGTTATACCTTGAGCTCCTATTTCACCTTTTTGTCCTTTTGTACCCTGTATACCTTGTGTACCTTGAACTCCTATTTCACCTTTCTGTCCTTTTGTACCAGTTATACCTTGTATACCTAGTGTACCTTGTGTTCCTGTTATACCTTGTGCTCCTGTTGTACCTTTTTGTCCTTTTTGTCCTGTTACACCTTGTATACCTTGTGCTCCTGTTATACCTTGTGTACCTGTTGTACCTTGACTACCAGTTACACCAATTATACCTTGAATACCTTGGATACCAATAGCACCTTGGATACCAAGTAGGCCTTGAGTACCTTGTGTACCTTGTGTTCCAGTAATACCTTGTGCTCCTGTTATACCTTGAGCACCCGTTATACCTTGAGCACCCGTTATACCTTGTACTCCTATTTCTCCTTTTTGTCCTTTTTGTCCTTTAATACCTTGTATACCTTGTATACCTATAGTACCTTGAATTCCTTGAATACCTTGTGTGCCTTGGATACCTTGTATACCTTGTATACCTTGTACTCCTGTTTCACCTTTCTGTCCTTTTTGGCCTTTTTCACCTTTAATACCTTGTGTACCTTGTGTACCTTGTGTACCAGTAACACCTTGTGTACCAGTTGATCCTTGAACTCCAGTTATACCTTGTATACCTTGTATACCTATTTCACCTTTCTGTCCTTTTGTACCCTGTATACCTTGTGTACCTTGTGTACCGGTTATACCTTGTACTCCTACTTCACCTTTTTGTCCTTTTGTACCTTGGATACCTTGTGTACCTTGGATTCCTTGAATGCCTTGAATACCTTGTATACCTTGTACTCCTGTTGTACCTTTCTGTCCTTTTTCTCCTTTAATACCTTGTATACCTTGAGTACCTTGTATACCTTGAATACCTTGAATACCTTGAATACCTTGATCTCCAGTTACTCCTATTTCACCTTTCTGTCCTTTTGCACCAATAATACCTTGAATACCTTGAGCACCCGTTATACCTTGAATACCTTGTGTACCAGTTATACCTTGAGCTCCTATTTCTCCTTTTTCACCTTTTTGGCCTTTAGTACCTTGTACACCTTGTACTCCTTGTGCCCCAGTAACTCCTACTTCACCTTTTGTTCCTGTGATACCTTGAATACCTTGTAAACCAGTTGTACCTTGAGCTCCTATTTCTCCTTTTTCACCTTTTTGGCCTTTAGTACCTTGAGTTCCTTGTGTACCTTGTGTTCCAGTAACACCTTGTATACCTTGTGTACCTATAGTACCTTGAATACCTTGAGTTCCCTGAATACCTTGAACACCTACTGAACCTTCAGCACCTTGTGCTCCAGTATTACCTACTATACCTTGTATTCCTTGAATACCCTGTATACCTTGAAGACCTTGCCCACCTTGGAATCCTTGAAATCCTACTGTACCCTGAGTACCAGTTATACCTTGTGCTCCTATTTCTCCTTTTTGACCTTTAGTACCTTGAATACCTTGTGTACCTTGTGTTCCTTGACTACCTTTATCTCCAGTTACTAAGAATGAACATAAAATATCTTCATTATCTGAAAATGGTGAAGTTGCTGATGATGCTTGATCATCTACTACTAATGTCCACCAACCAGTATTATCTGTTAATTCTGTTATTTGGAATAAAATATATTGTGACGCGTCTAATCTATTAGATATTCTAACGTGTCCTTTAATTGCAGATGTTGCTGCATCTATTGATTCTAAAAACGAAGTTATACTATTCCCATCATCATCAGTACTGTCAATATACATTGCAGTTGATGTAATTTGTGATGTTTGGTTTAATCTTACATATCCAGTTCCTGGATCTGATGCCCCTGTACTAATATCAAATGTATAGTCAAATGAAGCACCACCAAAGTTACCTTCTGTACCTTGAACACCTTGGATACCTTGTGTACCTATAGTACCTTGTATGCCTTGGATACCTTGTATACCTTGTATACCTTGTATACCTTGTGTACCTTGTACACCTATATCACCTTGAGGTCCTGTAATACCTTGTGTACCTTGTGTTCCAGTAATACCTTGTGTACCTTCTATACCTTGGATACCTTGAATACCTATATCACCTTGATTTCCTGTTTGACCTTGAATACCTTGTGTACCAGTTATACCTTGTGCACCTGTTATACCTTGGGCACCGGTTACACTTATACCTTGAATACCTTGTATACCTTGTGCTCCGTCGTCTCCATCTGTACCAATTATACCTTGAATACCTTGTAAACCTGTTGTACCTTGAGTACCAGTTTCTCCTTTTTGTCCTTTTGTACCCTGTATACCTTGTGTACCTTGTGTACCGGTTATACCTTGAGTACCTTGAGTTCCATCTATACCTGTTATACCTTGAGTACCTTGAGTACCCGTAACCCCTTGAATACCTGTTACACCTTGGGCTCCAGTAACTCCAATTTCTCCTTTTTGGCCTTTTACTCCTTGAACACCTTGAATACCTTGAATACCTTGTACTCCTTGTGTACCAGTAACACCTTGTGAACCTATTGTACCTTGAGTACCAGTTTCACCTTGTGTACCATCTATACCTTGTATACCTTGAATTCCTTGTACTCCTGTTTCACCCTTCTGTCCTTTTGTACCTTCTATACCTTGTACTCCTTGTGTACCGGTTATACCTTGGATACCTTGTGCACCTGTATCACCATCAACACCTGATATACCTTGAATACCTTGGACGCCAATTTCTCCTTTTTGTCCTTTTTCACCTGTTATACCCTGTGTACCTTGTGTTCCTTGTAAACCTATTATACCTTGAGTACCTTGTGTACCAGTAGTACCTTGTGTTCCAGTTGAACCCTCTTCACCTTTTGCTCCTGTTATACCTTGTACACCTACTTCACCTTTTAAACCTAATGTACCTTGAATACCCTGAACACCTTGTGCACCTATTGTACCCGTTATACCTTGAGTACCTTGTGTACCCGTTATACCTTGTGATCCTGTTATACCTTGAGTACCAGTTATACCTTGTGCTCCAGTTATACCTTGTGTTCCATCTGTACCTTGAGCTCCTATTTCTCCTTTTTCTCCTTTTTGTCCTTTTATACCTTGTACACCTTGTACTCCAGTTATACCTTGTATTCCTTGAGTACCTATTATTCCTTGTGTTCCTTGAGAACCTAAAACTCCATCTGTACCTTGAGTACCAGTTATACCTTGTACTCCTATTTCTCCTTTTTGGCCTTTTATACCTTGTAAACCTTGTGTACCTTGTACACCTTGTATACCTTGATCTCCTACTTCACCTTTAAGACCTATAGTACCTGTAATACCTTGAATACCTTGTGCTCCTGTTATACCTTGTGTACCAGTTTCACCTTGAGTACCTTGTAATCCAGTATCTCCTTTATCACCTACAGATACAAATGAAACTAAAATTTCTTCTGCATTTGAAAATGGTGATGTGGTTGAGCTTGCTTCGTTAGTTATATTTAATGTCCACCAAACACCATTATCTGTTAAATCACTAATGGCGAATGTTAAAAACTGAGTTGCATCTGTTCTATTTGAGATTCTAATATGACCTTTAATTGCTGATGTAACAGAATCTAATGTTTGTAATGTAGCTTCTATACTTGTTCCTCCATCTTCTGTTTGAGAAATATATGCTACTGTAGATGAGTTTTGTGTTGCTGAGTTTAAAGCAATATCCCCACTACCTGGATCTTGTGATACGTTACTGGTGTCAAAATTATAGTTAAATGAATTACCACCGAAGTTACCATCTGTACCTTGAACACCCTGTACCCCTTGTACTCCTACTTCACCTTTTTGTCCTTTAATACCTTGTATACCTTGAGTACCTTGTACCCCAGTTATACCTTGTGCTCCAATTGCACCTTGAATACCTTGAATACCTTGTAAACCTTGGTCTCCAGTTGCTCCTACTTCTCCTTTTTCACCTTTAATTCCAGTTTCACCTTGTGTACCTTGTGTTCCTGTTATACCTTGTGTTCCTGTTATTCCTTGTGTTCCTTGTGTTCCTTGAGAACCTAAAACTCCATCTGTACCTTGAGTACCATCTGTACCTTGAGTACCTACTTCACCTTTTTGGCCTTTTATACCACCAGTAGATGAACCACTAATACCTTGAATACCTTGAGTACCTTGAGCACCTAATGAACCAGTTATACCCTGTGTACCAGTTATACCCTGTGTACCTACTCCTATTTCACCTTTAATACCTTGGATACCTTGAGTACCTTGTGTACCTGTTGTACCTTGAGTTCCATTTATACCTGTTATACCTTGTGAACCTATAAGTCCATCTGTACCTTGTGTTCCATTTGTACCTTGGATACCTTGTGTTCCTTGTGTACCTATACCACCTTGGTTTCCTGTTATACCTTGAATACCTTGAATACCTGTTATACCTTGAATACCTGTTATACCTTGAATCCCAGTAGTACCTTGGATACCTTGTGTTCCATCTGTACCTTGGGTACCTTGTGTTCCTGTTTCTCCATCCGTACCACTTATACCTTGAATACCTTGTGTACCAATTATACCTTGTGCACCTATTGTACCAGTTATACCTTGAGTACCTTGTGTTCCTGTTTCACCTTGTGTACCATTTATACCTTGTAAACCTTGTGTACCTTGTGTACCCGTTATACCTTGAGTACCAGTTTCACCTTGTGTTCCATCTATACCTTGAATACCTTGTACTCCTATTTCTCCTTTTTCTCCTTTTAGTCCTGTTATTCCTACTTCACCTTTCTGTCCTTTTTCACCTGTTTCACCTTGTGTTCCTGTTATACCTTGAACACCTTGTGTACCTGTTATACCTTGAGTACCAGTTATACCTTGAATACCTTGTGTTCCATCTATACCTTGAATACCCTGAGAACCTATTGTTCCTTGTGTTCCGGTTTCACCTTGAATACCAGTTGTACCTTGAGCACCTTGGACACCTGTTATACCTTGTGCACCTGTACCACCATCTATACCTTGGATACCTTGAACACCTTGAACACCAATTATACCTTGAACACCTTGTGTACCAATTGTTCCTTGAAAACCTTGAGCACCTTGGGTACCTATAAAACCTTGGACACCATCTATACCTTGAATACCTTGTGTTCCTTGTGTTCCTGTAGTTCCTTGAGCTCCAAGTTGTCCTTTTTGTCCTTTTTCTCCTTCTTCACCCTTTTGTCCCTTTGCTCCACCTCCAGCTACAAATGATAAGTTACCAGAACCATCGGTTCCAATTACTTGTCCATTTGTTCCGTCTGTTATAGGGTAAGTTAAATCAGCGATTAAGGCTGAACTTGCAGTAACTGAAGTAGTTACATTTAATGTATTTAACGCAGCATTAGATCCGCTGGTTATTAATTTTTTCCAATTTGGCATAATCTCGTTTTATTATGGTTGGTTAATCACAATGATCCCACTTCCGTAAGGCCTATAATAAGCTATTTGATTATAAATATATAGAATATATTAACTATTGAATTTTCTTCTGTAAGTTTTCAATTTGATTTTGTTGTACCTTTATAGCTTCAATTAATAATGGAATAATTTTTTCATAATTAACAGCTTTATACCCATTTTCACGAGTTGTTACTGCTAAAGGAAGCACTTTTTCTATTTCTTGAGCTATGATTCCTATATCATTACCTGAATTACCATGAACAGTTCTTATTTCTAATGCTGTTAAAGACTTCCATGAAAATTCTACACCACTTATTTGTTTTACTTTTTCAAGTGCATTATCAATAGGTGTAATATTTTCTTTTAATCTTTTATCTGATGTTGAGTATGCTACTATATCATTTGTTGCATCAATTCTACCTAATGTTGCACTAAGTGATGATGTTCCACCTACGGTTAAATGTCCTGATTTAACTAATACTTTGCTTGAATCTAAAGTTAATAATGAACTACCATTTGGACATTCTATAGTAAGATCACCTGTTCCTTGGTGTACAATCTGACCAGTACCATTGGTACCCGCAGCTCTTAATATCCTAAGCCCTGGTGTAGTAGTATTATCAGTAATTAAATCTAAATATGCTGAATTTGTAGCATTACCTGAATTTTTACCTAATGTTATTTGGTTTTGAGTCGTGTTAGCATTTATAAACAACTGACCACTTGTAAAGGTCATTGTTGATTCAGCATTAGCTGTACTTGCATTAGTAGACGTCATTACTCTTGTAGCTGCAGCATTTGTAATAGAAATATTTGTACCTGATATACCTTGTGTTCCTTTTTGTCCTTTTTCTCCTTTAGCTCCTGTTATACCTTGAGTAC
>TARA_R110000803_G_scaffold165425_1_pt1 | contig 17479 bp, 18 predicted proteins | sample TARA_R110000803 | Tara Oceans TARA_R110000803 (sample SAMEA4397772) | marine metagenome | biome: Polar Biome; feature: [SRF] surface water layer (ENVO:00010504); material: water (ENVO:00002006), including particulate matter (ENVO:01000060) such as... | depth 5 m | reverse complement strand
AACTAGAAATATTACCAAAATACAAATGGGGATTAAGTATAGTCAGTTCCTAGAACAAATACCTGTAGCAGAAGAAATGACGGATTTTGAAAAAATCAATGACGTTATTACTAAATTAATTATCCGTAAAAAGAACGTAGAAGATAGACTAAAGAATAAAAACTTTCAAGTAGGAGAAACTTTTGAAAAAGCCAAGCTTGCAAAAGAAACAATGGAAAAGCAGTTACGTAAATTACAACTTAATCAAGATGTAGCTTATGTACTTAACGGACTTAAAAAAGATTTAAAAGATTTAGAAAAAAGAGTACAAGAAAACGAACCTCTTACTGAAAAAGGAGAACCTAATCCAGACTACCTAACGTTAGACGAGCTCAATGATTTAAATAACGATTTAATTTTTTATAGAAATTTACTTGGGTTAGATGATTACATGACTAACCTTAGAACCGAGGATCCTGCTAAATATGCTAAGACAATAAAAATACAAGAAGAAGTAGGAACAAGCATAATGATTGGACAATCTATGGTTGAAACAAAAATTAGAGACCGTGTAGCAGATAATGCAAGAGAAAGAGGTGTAAAAGGAATTGAAGACTACAACCCAAGTATAGACTACATGACTGGAGCGTTTGTTACTTTGTCAAAACAAAATAATCCTTTTCTAAGAAACTTATATGGGATTGTAGATGAATTAAATTATGATAAAAGAAAAGCCGTAAAAGTTGTTGCTGCAGAAATACAAAGATTACAGGATGCAGTCTTAGCTCAGTCATCAACTCCAGGATCTATTAAAGCCTTTGACCCATTAATTAATAATGCAACTGGTAACTTTGTACCTAAATTTCAAAAAGAATTTTATGAAAACAGAGACAAAGCAATACAAGAGGGTAACTCTAGGTGGTTTGAAGAAAACACCGTTATTAACCAGGAGAGCTACGACAAAAAGTTTAAAGGTTATAGAGACAACAAAAAGAAATTATTAAAAAGAAATTTTACTGATAACAATAAAGCAATAGAAAGAGAACTACTTGCTTGGGATAAGCAACATGATATTGTAAAACACTTTAAAACAGCTTCTGTGTCTCTAGGAGGTAAGTATTTTTTAAAGGCAGATGAAAAATTTCTTACAAGTGAGTATTTAAAAATACAATCTAATCCAGCATTAAAAGAGTTTTACGAATATTACCAAGATAAAATAAGAGTAATAGAAGAGATGTTTGGTAAATCTTTAGGTACAGGATTTATTGCTGAGATACAAAAAGAATTTGTAGAAAGCCAACAGGCTGATGGATTTTTTAATAAAAAAGGTTTTGATTCTATTATAGAAAAAACTCAAGTACGAGAACATGATCTTTCTTTAGGTATGAGAGATGATAACACCGGAAAGTTAATTAGAAAAATACCTAAGTTATTTATCACACCTGTTACAGATAGTAATGGTAACGTAGACCCATCCTTAAAGAGTAGAGATTTAGGTAAAGGATTACTATTATTGTTTGATGCTGCTTTAGATTATCAAATGAAAATGGAGGTTATGCCAGAGGTTATGGCGATGGAACAACTGTTAAAAGATAATACAATTAAAGAAATTGATACAGATGCTTTTGGAAATGTAATACCTACGTTGTCAGGAGTTACTAGAAAGCTTTTTGAAACTAGAAATAATGCAGATGTTTTTACAGGATACGTTGATCAATACTTTTTTGGGAACACTGTAGGAACAGCTGATATTAAAATAGGTAAAACAAGTGCAATTAAAACCGCATTACAATTAAAACAATTCCACTCCCTTATATCTCTTGGGATAAAAGTTCCTGTAGCTGCAGGAGCATTTTTTGCAGGACAATTTGGATTATACCAGCAAGCTTCTAAAAACAGATTTATTACTTTTAAAAGTTTAAAAACCTCTCAGGCTGCTTTAATGAAAGCTGACCCTAAAATGAGGGCTATAGCAGAGTATTTTGACATGTATCAAAGAAATGATGCAAAAACTAGAGCAAATAAGTTGTCAGCTAACTATGTTACAAGACACTTAACAAATGATAAGTGGTTCTCATTCTTATCTACAGCTGACCGTGGTATTGACGCTACTATTTCACACAGTGTAGCTCAAAATATGGGACTAGACCCAGATACAAACGAAATTAAAAGACTTTCACAGTTACCTGAAGGCACAAAGTCTATTTTAGATTTAATGGAAATAAAAGAAAACCCACAGTGGAAAGGTACTGCAGGTAATGTTTCTAATAAAGCTGTTGATAGGTACATTGTTACTATGCCTGGTATGACAAAAAAACAAGAGTTAGAGTTTCGTAATACTGCAAAACGTGTAAGTGATAAAGTTAAGGGTACAATGTCAGATGAAGATATTGCATTGTATAACAACACTTTATTAATGAGATTTATGATGCACTACAAGTCTTGGTTGCCAGGTGTAGCAATGGAAAGATTTGGTAAACAAAGATACGATCAAATATTAAAAACATTTGATGAAGGAACCTGGATAAGTACATTTAACAATATGGGGGTTAGTGGTGTTATGAACGCTAAAGAAGCTTTAGATAAAGAGGTAGGTTTATTAGGCTATCTAGGTCAGACAGGAAAAGATATAGCAAGAATAGGAATAGACGTTGCTACATTTGGTCTTACGGATCAATTTAAAGTAAAGGAGGATTTAGCAAGAGCTAAGTTTGAGCAATGGGTAGCCAACAATAAAGATAATCCAGAATTTACTGAAAGACTTAAAGATCCGGAACAGAGAGAAGAAATGTTTAAAGATTTTGTAGACATGAAGAGAGGAAACATTAAAGCAAATATAATGGAGATGCGTTTAACAATGCTCTTTATGTTATTACTAATGGTAATGGGAGGTGATTACGATGATGATGGCAAAATTGATATAAGACAAAGCTATGCGGGTAGAAAGCTATATGCTGTAACCAATAGAACTTACCGAGAGCTGGCTGTATTTACACAGCCTCAAGAGTTCTTAGAGTCTGGTAGAGCTACTGGTATACCTCTTTTAACTTTAGGGGGTCAATTATTTAAATTGTCAAGTAACACTTTAGATGAAATGAGGGATGATTTACTAGGTGAGGACAGCAACAGAGATAAGACTGAAAGATTTCACTACACATTTAAAATGCTCCCTGGATTAAATGCTCTTACAAAAACATTAGAGTACAGTGAAAACGATAAAAACTCAAGGACTTAAGAAGCTGGGAAAAAAAATATTAGAAGTGCTGTCAGAAATAAAAAGGGGGCATATAACCCCCTTTTCTTTTTGTTTACTCTTCAAATCCTCTAATATCTTTCTTCTCGCTTATATAGTCATTTAAATTTAACGTTTCCTTATCCATGTTTAATACGCTCAATAATTCTGATTGTTTATCTATTTTTGAATCTAGTTTATTCTCTAAGTCTAATCTTCTTTCACTAGCCCTGAATAATATTTGACCTAAAGTCTGATCAATTTCCATATCATGAAAATCTAGTATTTTAAGTTTGTAAAGATCATCCATTCTAGAGTATTTACTCATTTTTAATTGTTCGTAGTTTTGCTTATGCTTGTCTGGTATTTTAAATATAAATACAACATGATGAGGATCCGGATCAAAAGAACTGTCAAAAGCCTCAAACTTTTTTAATGCTTGTTCAAATTTAGAAAACAAAGGATCCGAAGACCATCTGTATAATAAAACTATTTTATCTACGTTGTCCTTGTGTCCTAAAAACGCATTTAAAAGTTGATTTTCGTACATAAATAAATGTCTTTCCCCTCCAAGCATAGGTAATAAAAACAATGAACACTTTGTTCTTTCAGCTATTTTTGCAGTAAAAGTTAAGACACCTGCTACCTGAGACTTTTCAATTATATTGACTTTGTAAGGTTTCTTTTTTACTTCAAATGCATCTCCTAGCGTAATAAAATAATCACCAGGCATTTCTAACGCTGCTATCTCCCCATCTTTACCATTTACGTAATGGAGTACGATAGAAGTGGTGCCCCCGTGAATTTTAAATGCCAGGGGCCCGCAAGTTGTAAATATTACTTCTTTGCATTTTATAGACATATTTAATGATTATAAGGATTAGTAACTAATTTAAGTAATTTTACTCCAGTTTCCCTAAAAACATCCTTTTCATTTTTTAATATGTATATAAGCTTAAAGGTTTCTGTGAATTTATTAATTCCATCAACAAATCCAAACTTCTCTACATACTTACCTAAAACAAATGTAGGCATTTCAAAGTGCTCTACATTCTCTAGAAGTTTATCAGCAGTTTTCTCCCCTATCTTAGGGATGCCTTCTATACCATCTGTAGAATCCCCCATAAGAACCTGCTTCCACAAAAATCTTATTGCACTTTGATGATTTACTGTTACTAGCTCTCCCTTCCCATAATTGTAATGCACACCTATATTCTGGTACAATACATCTTTGTCAGGACTACATATAACTGTATTTTTATTGTGGTACACGGAAACTAAATCATCTGCTTCTAACTCAGTTACAATTTGACAATTCCATTTTTGCTTTAAATACTCTTTAATTGCTGGAAATATAATAGGCTTATCACCATACTTTCTGTTCCCTTTGTAGGGCCTGTTTTTTGCTATGTTGTACCTAAAGCACTTGCCTTGTGTAAGAAACCCTGCATAACTATCTACTCCTGTTATTTCTAACATTTGAGTAATTCTAGAGTCAATACCTTCAATAGCAATATCCAAAGATTCCTTACCCATCTCATAATAGATCAGGCTATCTGCATCTATTAACGCTGTTTTCTTTGTCATTCTTTAAATTTTAATGATTAAACATAATGGGGGAACCATTTAATTAATTCCCCCATATGTATTTACTATTTACAGAGAATTAATCTCCGCAACATCTTTGTCACACTGAGCTTTTGCTGCTGCTTTTTCTTTAACAGCTTCTTGTCTCATAGCATCCCACTCAATATCAGTCATAGAAGCGTAAGTAGAACTATGATAAATAGAACCATTTACACCTGAAAGAGATGAATGCACAAAATATTGCTTACATCTAATAGCGCCATCTACATCATCCGGCACCGCACCTACATGCATAGGGTCTGCAAAAATGTTGTGTATCTCACCTGAGTAAAACGAAATGTACTTAAGACCACCAATATGAAGACCTTTAACACAAGATCTATCGTCATCAGTGTTTACTTGATCCCATGAAGCTAGGCCGTGTGTGCAACCAACTTTAATGAAATGTCCTAGTCCAGCATAACCATTGTTTCCTGCGCAAGAAAAAGGATCTCCACCATTACCCATAATTGCAGGTTCAAACAACCTGTCTTCTACGTGCTCTGGTAAACCATCTCCTTCTATCTCACCTGTATCAGGATTAAACGTACGAGCATAACGATCTACTTTCTCGCCTGTTACCGTATCATATTTGTGCATAACCTCCCTAGAAACCTTGTAACCATTCAACAAGCCTTCGTTAGTTATCTTCATTTGATACATAGTAGCTCTTTTCTCAGCTGCTTCTTCAGTAAGCCCTTGCTCTACAAGATCATCCTTAAGTCTAGGGTGAACATATTGCATATTTACAAAATTAAAGAACTTTTCAGAAAATTCATTACCCGCGCCAGAACTCATCTTTTCCCATAAGATGGGATTACGTAACCATCTAGTCCACATCTTAACTAGTGGCATAAAGTCTAGCTCTTTGTCCATAGATTCAAATATTCTATCTACAAGTGCTTGCGGCATAGGAATAGAAGATACTACGCCATTGTGCTTAAGAAAGAACTCTCCAGTTGCTTTATTAACATGTATGTACTCACACTTTGTAGCAATAGCTTTAGTGTAATCTACAACACATAATGGAGCAAACTCTTCCATTATAGCATTGTATTCTTCTGTTGTAGTTATGTCCTCAGCTTTAGAGCTAATTTCATGCATTTTAGTGTACAGCTCTTTGCTGTAATCTACTGTGAATGGAGTTGTCCCGTAGGAACCACAGATTTTGTCGTCTATTACATTAATTGTAATCATGTTTAATTATTTAATTAGTTAAAATATGTACCGTATTTTTATTCCACGGCACTTTGGAATTGTGTAAATTCTTATTAATTATTACTCCCATACGTCCCTAGCTTTTGCTTTGAGGTAGATTTTGATTTCTTTAGCTAGTTCTTTATTAAAATCATAACTTTCTCCCCATTTTCTTGTTTTTAACATAGGGATAGTGTTTAAAATAGGCTGAATTTCTTCAGCAAACTCTACTATATTATCATATTTAGCCAACAAATATAAGTCTGCAACTTTTGCATTACTAATATCTGACAAAACAAACAGTTCTTTAGACTTCTCCTGAACCATGACCTCGTCATCACATTCACTGCAAAATTTCTGAAACTCAAACAGCTTGTCCATGTGATTTATTTGTTCTGGAGCTAGTTTTATTCCAGGTCTGCGTTCATAGCTATCATAGCATTTATCTCTCAAGTCTTTTAAGTTACGATAATCTGCACAAAGCTCAGGATGTATAAAGTCTAAGCCTTCCATAAATGTAAAATTATTTATTTTATCTAACTTGTAAGCTGTATAATATTCAATTAAAGTTTTATCTACAGTGTACTCATTATTATCATTTACTTGTAAAAACAATTCGTCAATATGCCTAACGTTTGGATTTTTAACAATAAACTTAACCTTATTCTGACTAACACGTATAAGCTGTGGTTGTTCCCATCCTTGCTTAGGGGTGGCCCACTTTTCATACTCACCATCTTCTGGCGTATAGCTTCTATTCCACCTCTTAAATCTAACAGGTGGATTGTCAAACCAAAAGATTGGTTCATCTCTTTGAGTACTATACCAGTTAGTATTCGGGTAAACTTCATTGTGTTTTGGAGCTCCCTTCATAAGTAATGTAGCGGCAGCTTTCATTTTGTGCTCGTCCTCTCTAGTACAATAATACGTACGATAATCACTATTCATAAGATCAATAGTTTTAGGCTCTATTTTATCCATAGTAAAGTTATCATCTTTCTTATCGTCAAATCTAACAGTGTAGGCAACTATCCTTTTTTCTATTTCTCTACGCTCTGCTGGAGATAAGTCAGAAAATTTAGATTTCTGTTCTTGTTGACTTTCTTCTTCTTTGTAGTCTTTTAACCACTCTTCAGGCACTTCTGTTTCGTCATAGTTTCCGTACCACTCTGAAGATTCAATAAGCTTGAGAACTGCATTACGTTTAGCTTCAACCCTATTTCTTTCTTTCATCACTTTCTGAAGTTGATCAGTTCTACCTGCAGACTTTTTTATAGCATCTTCAAACTTTTCATCTAAATCTTCAACGGTGTAAGTAGAAACGTGAAACGGATTATAAGAATCTTCTGGATTATTCATAAGATATGCATCTTTGTACTTAGACCATTTATCTTCTCTAGAATAAAAATGTTTAGCATCAAAGCTACCCCACATTTTAACTACCTCTCTTTTAATGTCATCCTTAGTTTTAACGGGCTCCATAATAGTCAAGCCCTCAAACAATTGAGAGATTGGACCATACTTAATTCTAGGATCAGGACTAAATTTAGGTTTTAAAGATTCTGTATCTATTATACGTGCTAGCCTACTAAGTATTTTGTTTTCACTGTTATTATTAGAAACTATAGCTCTACAAGCATTTATCCATTTAAGGAAATCTGTTTCTTGCAACTCCTCTTCTATGATGTCACTAGCTTCTTGTGCTGCAGCCATAACCACACCTTTAATGTAGTTTTTAGTAGCTTCATTCCAAATAACTTTTTCACGAGACGGAGTAACGTCTACACCTTCCTGTAATACAGTTTCTGTACCGTCTTCGTTAGTTATAACTTGTCTGGCCGGGCACTTAAACGCAATAGAGCCATACATTTGCTCCATTTCTAACTCTTTAAAATCAATATAACCATAATTAATACCTGTTGCAGAATCTTTATCTTTAACAAGTACAATGTGTGGTTTATTGTAATAATGAGAATCAGAGACTATAAGGTTTCTAGAGTTGTATAATATCTCGGCTTTAAAATTAACGTTTCTAGTATAATTATCATCTTCAGCATCTACAGTTTTAAAGTTAACATTGTCAAAATACATTAACTGCTCTTCTACAGCTTCTTCAAACTTATTACGATTGTGTTTTTTAACACCAAAAGATACAGTAGTTTGATTTGTAGAGTCAGTAGTAACGTAATGTACCTTGGTACCGTCACTAAATATTACAAATGGATTTTGCTGTCCAGTCTTTACGTTAAATGCAGGTATAATAAAGTCTGTCTTGTAGTTGTAGCAATTACATTTAAACCTCATGCCATTGTACACTGTTTCTATAGTGTAAAAATCTACACCTGTTGACAATGCAGCTTTTGCACCAAGGCCAAATGCACCGAAGTTCTCACTGGTATTTCTTTTCGTAGAATAACCCAGTTCTAATATGCCTTCTAAACGTCTTGCCCCAATACCTACACCGTAGTCAGTAACTGCAAACATATCACAATAACCTACACCTTCATTTTTAGTGTACACTAAATCTATTTCTGATGCAGTATCTAAGTGATCTCTATTATAATAGCTTATGTCAAAGTTACTGTCTTCATACTGATCGCCATGTCTTTCAATGTAGTAATCTTCAACTTTCTTTTGACCCATCAATATTTCTATAGCCACTTCTTTCTCACGTTGAGAGTCACATGCATTTGTAACTAACTCTCTAATCGTAGACTGTACCGGCATAGAATACTGCGTTGACTGGAGAATGTCAAACACCATTTTCTCAGCACCTTTGTTAATCTTCTTAGCAATACCGGCACTGCCACGCATTGGTTTGTCGATTGTTTTAATACTCATGTTTTTAATTTTAATTAATTTCTATCAAGTCTGTCTTGATCCATTTTATTTTCTTGATAATCTTCATACTGTTTTTCTTCGTACTCATGTGTACTTACAGGATCTTCAAAGATGTCTAGGCAATTCTCACATACATAACCTTCTTCTGGGTTTGTGTGCTCAAAACATTCTATACATAATCCATCTTCTGAGATCTCTGCCCCACAGCAATAGCTTGGGCCGTCATCATTGTCTGCGTACTCATACCCACAGCATGGGCTTACTAATTCCCCCATATTTATTTATTTTAGTGATAAAAAAAGAGCCCTTAAAAGGGCCCTTTGTTATAATTGTTTAATAAGTTCTACAACTTCGTCTACTTGCTTTTTATTCCGAGGCATAAAGAGCACGTACTGTTGACCGGTGTCCTTAAGGTGTTTCTTAAATAGCTTCCACCTTAAAGGAAAAGACTCGTTTGCATAACCTTTAGTTTCAATGATCCATTTTCCTTCTGGATCTACAAAGTCTGGCGTGTAAGTTATAGGTCTAATCTTACTACCCTTGTTGTAAAGCTTTCTTGCAGTGCCTTCATAACATGCTTGAGGATACACTAAAGCTTCAAATATAGTAAAAGTAGTTTCCTCGTATTCTACAGGTATTTCAACTTTTTCTAATTCTTTGTAGCAATACAACTCTAAATTAGACTGAAAATTCTTACCATCATATGTAGATTTCTTAGCGTTCTTTACTTTTGACTTTCCTGGGCCCTTAATTCTTTTTCTCCACGTCATAGCTCATAATGTTTGTTTGAAGGTACCCTTCCAGACCTCTATTTTTATTCCAAATAAATCCTTGCCCACATCTTAATGTACCAACATACCCTTGGGTTTTATGCCAAGCATCATTACCACATATAGATGGTATAAATCTAACCTTAGTTCCCATGTACTCATTTAACATCTCTTTATGCTTATGACCACAATGCACTTCCCTAACTTTAGATCTACTCCACATCTCTGGTTGCTCTGTAGCAATTAATAAAGGTAGCTCTTGAGGTTTTTCTTTATCTCCGTGAGTAAACATAATCATGTTAATCCCATACTCATAATACTTACGAGTATTTAAACCATTGTCTATAGTCACATTCTTATTGTTATGATACATGGCATCTAAAACCTCCCCTACATAAAACATTCTTTCAAAATCATGATTACCTTGAACAACCACAACATCTACTGGTGCAAATTGTGCTAAATAATCAATAGCCTTCATAACTAAGTGCCAATAACCTCTAAAAGATTGTCTCCACATCATACTGTCTTGTTGAGGAGTTCCCTTAGTTGTGGCCCTTGAATAACCTTCAGAGTTAAGACCATCATTACCTACTGGCAATAAAAATCTCTCTATATCTACTCCGTCCGCTTTCCTGTGTAAATCCATGATAGCTTTCATGTAATGCTCTTCTATGGTTCCGGGATCGTCATCAGTTATTTTACCATAATGAATGTCTGGTAAAGAGATCTCATATAATACAGGATCTTTTGGTTTAGTGTATTTAATCTTTTTAACTACGTGAGAGTTGCTTTTAATATAGTTTAATAACTCGTCTTTAATTTGAGGCTGTTCGTGCCATTGATTGTGAGTTACTATACTATATCTCTGCTCGCCTTGAAAGTTTTGCCAAAACTTAACAGACTTTACATCCTCCATAGTTAATCCATTGTCTAATAAGTGTTTTGAAAATGCTTGACTTTTACTTAAATCGTGTCCGTTTTCATTATTCATTCTCTCTTGCACCCACTCCTCAGATGTAACTATCTTTTTACAGTCTTTTATAATAGATATATCTACATCCCACTGATCTGCGAGATACTGCGCTCCTTTTTTTAAGTATCCTTTTTTTACTCTAAATTTCTCAATGATTTCATCTCTTGTCATTTTAATATGTTTTTAAGTTCTGTTAAACTACCTACCTTGTCAACCAAATCAGAAGGATCTTTAGATTTGAAGTTGTCAGGTATGCATATGTTCTTAAAACCATATAAGTCACAAATTTTGCTAGCCATAGTCTGGCCCGGATTAGTCGCTTTATCAAAGTCATTGTCGTACAAGATTTCTATATTCTGGAATCTTTCTTTTAACTCACTTATTAGTTTTTCTTCAGGAAATTGCATCTCGCTTTGCATAGCTATCGAATGATAACCGGCACCGCTTAGACACATTACATCTTTTAATGAAGAAGTGATGATTAGTCGCTCACCTTTATTTGGGAGTTGATTATAGCCTTGCACGTCTGTCTTTTTTGTGTTGCTTAACCATTTGTTTTTATCATCATAAGGAGAATAGATCTTGTATCTATTATTAAATTTGAAAGCGTAAGTAATTGATTTGCAAGTGAATCTAACTCCGTTCACCCATAAATGACTTATCGGTTCCACAGCAAAACTACGTAAAACTTTCTTACTGACAAAGTATTTACCCCAAAACTTCGCATCATCAGCCGACCAGAGTCGCTTTTTTACTTGAATAATAACGTTAGGTTTGGTGTACTTTGGAGAATTGTTTTGTTTGCAAGCCATTGCCCCCATAGTAAATTGTGTACCTGGAGCAATAGAAGACAAGCCTAATTTAAAATCACAATCAATTATTCGCAAAGCTTCTACGAAAGAACAATTATATTTTCGTTGTATATAACTAAAACAGTTAAAAGTATGATCAGAGTTTCCAAAATCTTTGTACAATAGTTTTCCGTTGTAGGGTATAATAGAAACTGTGGGAGACTTATCCTCCCTCAGCTCACTATTAAATTTTTTACCCAACTTTTTAAAACTAGGACAGTAATACACGAAGATGTCATACTCAGTAACTTTACCGAGTATAACATCTGTGTGTAAATGGTCTTCACTTCCCCTGCTTTTTATAGCCATTAGAAAGGCGAATCCGTTACTACTTCTTTAGCGTTTTGAGGAGTGTCAGGCATTGACCATTCTTCTTCCTCTTCAATAGAATCCGGAGAAACTAAAGTTGCTGTAGATATGTGTGGGCCCCAAACTAAATCATTATTAAAGTCTGCGTTAAATGTACCGTAGTCATCATTTAAAGCTTTAATAAATAGATCATCTCTCTGTGGTTTAATTCTACCAAAGTACTTAGTATATACCTGCTGGTATTTACTGTCTTTAACACCTACAAGAACTCTAACCTGGTTACCTGCAAGAGCCGTAACAAGAGATTTAATCTCTGCTGTGTTACCTGTTGCAATAGCGTCCATAGTGTCAAACGTAACTTCATCACCTGACGCTACGTTAGCCCATGCTTTAACAAAGTTAATAAGGGTTTCTTCACCTGTAAATGCTTTACGCTGACCTTCCTTTTTCCACCATTCATAAGATGGAGATTCCGTAGACCACGTAGACTGGCCAATAGCATTCATCCACTGATGTTTACCGGTTTGAGAAACTCTAGGCTTATTTTGCATTAGAATTTCTAACTTAAAATTACCATCAGGGTTAGATAACCACAATACAACTTTGTTGTATGCTTCACCACTAAACTCTACACTGTAGTTTGGTTCTTGTTTAACATTTATATCCATTGCGTGTAGTTCAGCCATTGTTGGGTTCACTGCTACAACATTAACATTCGTAAGGCCTGAGAATGTTTTCATTCCCCCCATTACTTCTTCTGTACTTGAATTACTTTTAATTGCCATAATTTTTATTGGTTTTTAATTATTAATATTCAATTGATTCATCTTCATCGAAAGATTCTCCAAACTCTTCAGCTTGTTGATCTTCTACCAAATCATAAGTTTCTTCCATTGTAGGAGGCGTATCTTCTACCGGAATACTTGTCTGGTTAGGGTCTGCAAATGCTTGCGTGTCGTCTACAAACTCAAATGATAGTTTCCTAATCTTCTTAGCTTTCTTGCCTTTTAATGTAGGGTGCATAAACATTTGTTTAACCTCCCAGGACTCTAAAGAGTACTTATTCTTAATACCATCACGATCAATGCCGTTTTCTAAATCATTTATAATCATGGTAGTTGTTATTTGTGAAGGTTTTGTTCCTGTGCTAGTACTAGGCTCTACAGCGCTTCTTGATTCGATCATTTTTTAATTTTAATCTATAAATATTTTTGACCATTCTAAAGGCATGGTCTTACCTTTTAAGTGTTCACATCTACTGCCTGCTACAATATCGTCAAGCGAGTCAAATGAAATCATAGTTTCATCTCCTTCTCTAAATATGTAACCAACAGCATCCGCGTTTGCGCATGTAATTTGCTTGATTTTACCTGTAAGGTCTAGATCTTTAACGGCAACCTCTTTACCTTTTTTCTCAAGCATCTTGTCTTTTAGGTGTCCAACTAAGATAATGTGATCCGCTAGTTTATTCAGTTTGTCTATCCATTCTTTGTAGGCCATCCTTAAATATAAGTAGCCAGCGCCATTAGGCAATGATAGTACTGATGCACCAGGGTTCTTTTGCTCAAAGTTTTTACCCATTGGAGTTTTCATGTAAATTTGTTTAGCGTATCCTTCACACATTTCTTCTAATTTAGAAATAGTGTCAATAGCTATATACTTGTAAGGCCTTCCTTCCTTCATAATTGCTGTTCCAACAGACTGTAATTCTTTTAAGCTATTAGCTTTTACTTTTAAAGCGTCAATCATGTCTGAACCGTCTTCTAAATCTATTATTAAGCAGTCATCTAACTGTGACAGCACTGTAGTCTTACCTATCTTAGGTGCACCATAAACTATCATGTTTTTAGGTGATTTTCGTGTAGCTTTTACTTTACTTTTTGGTAATTTCATAATTTTTTATATCTATAGGTTTAAGTTTATATTTAGCCATAACAGCTTTTCTTCTTCGCACCAAGTCTTTACGACGTGCTTTAGCGCTTTCCCATAAATTGTCATTCCTAACACCTTCGTGACTAACAAACTCATTTATAGTACGCGTTAAATTTTCGCAAATATTTATTGCTTTTTCTTTGTAATCCATTATTTTTTCCTTTCATTAATTGTAAAGGTTGACATCTCAGCTTCAAATGGTATCATACCTAGTAAACCGTCCCTGTTTTTTTCTACATGAACAGCTAACAATCCTACTGGATCTTCACCACAATAAGAGTCTGTAATCCCATACAAATCATAAGGACGTTGTATCATCATAACAACATGCGCATCCTGACCAATACTGTCACCACCGAACAAATCTGTTAGTAATGGTTGGTACTGAGCTTTAGCACGATGTTCTTGTTCTATGTTACGATTAAGCTGAGATATAAGAATATTTATAGTCCCCATTTTTGACTGCAACCACATACAACCTTTAGATACTTCATTAAGTTTTTGTAATTCCTGCTCTTTGTTGCTTAATATAAGTCTAGAATGATCAAACACGTTTACAATAGTGTAATCTGGTTTCTTGTTAGTTATATCAACGTTTGCTTCTTTAATAAACTCCATGTCCCTTGGTACGTTGTTAAAGAATACAGGGTAATGAGCATACTTTAGCACCTCTTCCCTAAACTTTTGATAAGCAGCATCATCTAATTTTCGTTCTACTGATAACAAATCACTAACCTGCTTACCTGAGCCTTTTGCACCGGCACGCAATATTTGCTGATACCCTGGCATTTCGAAACTCCAGTAAAGAACTAGTAATTTCTTGTGCTTGTTTGTATCCAACAAGTCAAAGATTAATTGATTGCTAAATGCTGATTTACCTACACCCGGTCTACCTGCAATTACATACATTTTACCTGGTTGCAAACCACCTAGCAAGTTTTTGTTTAACCTATTCCATTTTGTTTTGTATACTTCTCTTTCACCTCTAATACCACTCTCTACTTGATGTAAAGAAGCACTAATAGCTTTATTTATGCTTTTAAAACCTCTATCTCTAAAGGGATCTTGTGATTCTTGGTCTGTCTTTGTCTTTTGTGTCATCTTCTGTTATGTTTTCATACTTCTCCCAAGTATGGTTATTAATCCAAGTTTCTAAATTTTGCATGTACGCAAGGTTGCTGCGCTCTATGGTCAGCTGTACATTAAGTAAAGCTATGATCTTAGTGTGCACATGAGCCTTGCCTTTTACAAGTTTTTGATACTTATTTCTAGCTTTGTCATTAGACTTAGCGTCTGGATTAGCAGCGTGTAGAATACGTACCCCGTTAGTAGTGTTAACTTTCATAGGGTATGTATTTACTAGTTGAGCAAACATAGAATCAAAGTCGTTAACAAACAGATCAATAAACTCTTGTCTAACTGTGTGACCTGCTATCTCTTTTCCTAATTTTATGTAGCTATCCTCTTCTAATCTTTGCCAGTCAATGTTTAAGTTCAATTCATTTAAATACCCGTAACCTTTACGGTATACGCAATAAAGTCCTAAAAACTCATCAGCGCTTAACCCGGTATTTTTTAACAAGTTTAAATCTATATTTATATTCATATGTCAAAATGGGGTTTTACTTTTGTTAAACGAAACAAGAGTTTTAAATTTTGTTTTATGTATTTCCGTAATACCTTCAGGAGTGTTTGCATACTCTAGCTTCTTTAAAAGCACATGTATACCGAGTTTATCTATAAATAACTTACAAAAATTATTTGTAGCTATAAGATATAAAAGGATTACAAATATAAGTGTATTTGTCATTATAATTGTTGTTTATAGGCTAAAGCCAATTAATATTATTTAAATCTTTTACTGCACTTTCTAGCCATTTTTGTTCTTGACTATCCTTAACGTACAATATGTGTATGTCACCAACCTTACCTTCCTGGAACCTAATAAGCCTACCTACACGCTGTATCATAGACAAACTTTTACTTGTAAGCCCACATATAATACCCATGTTAGCATTTGGAACGTCAAACCCTTGGTTTAATGCTTTTGTTGAACACAGTATATTACAAGACCCATCTTTAAATGCATCTAATGCACTTTGTCTTTGTTTTTTGGTCTTTTTACTATGATATACAACAGCCAAAGGGTCAACAGAAGCAGCTAACTTGTCTGTAAAATCATTAGCTCCAGAAAATACTAATACCTTTTTGTCTAAGTTGTTTAATGCAAGCTTTTTAAACTCTGTAATTTTGTTTTCTGCAAAATCTACAATTTTCTTACGCTCTCTTATGGATTTGTAAAATTGTGCTGCATAACCTTTCTCTTCACCAGTAGCAGAACTGTCACCCATAATTCTTTTTGCCTCGTTAAATGCATCAAATTGTCCAAGTTTATATTTGTAATAAACAAAACTGTTGTTTACACTTTTATAATCTGATAATTCTGACGCTGTTAACGATACAGGTCTACAGTATATTTTATATGGAGCAACTATGCCTAACTCAACACACTGATCTAGTGTGATGTGGTAAACAGTAGGTGCAATCATGTGCAGCTTTACTTTATATTCTGGCTCTTCTGGTAACGTAGCAGTTACACACAAAAGTTTTTCGTATGCATTGTTTTCAAAAAACTTACGGTACTTAGGGCTTAAACCTAAATGTATTTCGTCACACACTACTATACTGTATTCTTTACCTTTTAATTTGTAAGCGCTTTGATAACACATAATTTCTACATTAGTGCTATCTACACCCCATTTATCAAACTCTTCTAAAAATTGGTCTTGCAACTGCACGGTAGGTACAAGTAACAATGCGTTACCACCATCTTTAAGCGCATGTTGAATAGCTAAAACACCAACTCTAGACTTACCGAAGCCGGTACCAGCTATTATAGAGCCTATAAAATTACTTTGAGCCCAAGAGTTTAATGCAAGTCTTTGTTGTTTATCTCTAATTGCATTTATTTTTTCCATTTCTGTTAATTTCATTCTTTCATTGAATTTAAAATTCTTAGAACCATGTTTTTATTCTCTTCACATTGATACAATTGTATTTCTATTTCAAACTGACTTAAAATGTTTACAATTAATTTTGAATTATCATATCCCTCAATTGGAGTTCTTGCAATCTCGAATATTTCTTTTGCGTATTTTTTTTTATTTATTTTCGTCATCTTCTTCATATAAATTAATATTAATGCACGTTTCCCTAGCCTGTTCATATAGAACAGTATACTCAGGGTATGTGCCTATCCAATTTTTATGCTGCCTATTACTGTGAAGTATGGTAGCATGATCTCTATTTGTTAATTTACCTATAGCTGATAATGTTAGACTAAAAAACTCTGACACTATCGCTATAAAAGCTCTACGTGCTCGAACTGTTTCATGTAACCTGCTTTTACTAAACATTTCTTCAGTGCTTATAGTAAAAACTGCAGATACAGCTCTTGCAACATCGTCTGTACTTACTCTACCGCTAATAACAATTGAATTTGGGTCAATAATTTTTAGCTTTGTAGAATATTTTAATCCCGGATAACTTTGATAATTTACATTAACAATTTGATCTTTTAATAAACTATTGTCTTTTGTAGCCATGTTTTATGTTCTAAATTAAAATTACTATAAGTATTCATAAATTCAATAGCATCTTCTATAGTATGCGTAGCTATTAACACTTTCCATTCTGGGTCTTCTTCTGTAGGTAAATTTTTTGAAGGGCCCATGACAAGATAAATCTCATCTGTTCTAATTAGACA
>TARA_R110000803_G_scaffold3675_3_pt1 | contig 17603 bp, 25 predicted proteins | sample TARA_R110000803 | Tara Oceans TARA_R110000803 (sample SAMEA4397772) | marine metagenome | biome: Polar Biome; feature: [SRF] surface water layer (ENVO:00010504); material: water (ENVO:00002006), including particulate matter (ENVO:01000060) such as... | depth 5 m | reverse complement strand
GTTGCTTTCTCAAGATTCAAGAACAGTCTACGTACATTAATTCTATCAAATGCGGTCGGAGCTGCTTGTAGTGTCTTCTGTCCAAATGTTACAAAACCGTCACCTGGGAAGAATGCAACTGGGTTGACCGAGTTCTTATAGAGTTGGTCTCTTTGCTTCTGCTTCGGATATAGTACAATATCATTAACACTACCGACTCTACCTCTAGTAAATCCAGCTGGTGCGAACCATGGTTGGAAGTTAGCATCTGTGTTAGCCATTTGACTTGCAGCAGTACCAGAGAATGGCACCCATACTTGGTCGTCTAATGAACTATCATAAACCTTATTCCAAGCTGCATATGTAGTAGAGTAACTTGAATTAAGAATAGTTGTAAATGCTTGAACAGGTTTTGATATATTCAACGAGAAGTTCTTCTCAGGATCATCTAGAGTCCTGAAATTTCGGCCTTGTACGAATATAGGTCTAGGCAAATCAGCAATAAACATATGATCTTTCCTTCTCTTCTCAGCGAAGTCATTAAACCTATTGTAGATTGTTTTCCAGTTATTTCTGTAATCCTGTGCTTCAGTTGATATCTTAGTAATATCTGATCTATAGAAGCCAGACATTGCTGAGACATTAGTCAGATCATCAAAGTATTGATCACTGCCATTTTCTTTTCTGGCGGCGTTAATAGTACCGAGACCAGCTTCAATAGTAATATCGAGATCAAAGACTTCAGGGTTCTCAATGGTATCGAGTAATCTATCAATCTTCCGCGGTACACTACCTAGGACTTTTTGATCTGCTTGTAAGTTAGCATTAGCATAAGCACCTACAGTGAATAGTGAGTCAGCAGGTCCCATTGTATCAACCGCTCCAGATAAAGTACTGAAGACGTTATTGATGAGCGCATTGTTAACTGCTGAATTCGCAGAGAGTGTAGAGGTAACACCAGTCGGTAGTATTGAGGAATCTGGTATATAGCCACTTGATAATACTTGGAATTGTGCAAAGGCGGGTGAAGTACTGATTGGATTAGCTTCATCTGCAGTAAACCTACTACTTGAAATTCTTACCTTGTTGATAGGGTCACCATTAAGATCAAGCCAAGTATCACCATTTCTATGTGATAGGTTATCGTTGATCATGACTGATATATTAGGTGACTCATCTTCTCTAAATCCGAGGAAGAAACTCAGAGGAGCTCCACCTTGCTGACTTTGCTGTTGTCTATGGAAGTCAAATGAACCTACATAGTTTTCAGATAGGATGTAATCAAGTTTAATAACATCAGCAGCGAATACTGATTGTCTTAGTTTAAATAGACCGACTGATAATACATCGTCATATTTAGATGTTGTAATATCGAAATCAGTAAGATTTTCCATGATTTCAGATATACTATCACTCTCTTGCCCGAATGTATTGGTTGTTGCATCATTCGCGCCGGATAGTGTAAAGTTTAATCTCTGAGGTGGCAGTCTTAGGTAATTGGATGTAACAGATGCACTAGTCGATACTGACTCTGCTGTTATAACAGCATCAAAGTCTGTTGCATCGTTTAAGTTAGTATTATCTGCAAGACCTATATAGTAACCTTCGAACCGGCTATTAACTGTTGTCTGGCCTTTGTTAAGAACAATTGCTGCAGCGTTTCCTATGTTTGCAAAAGAATCCGGATTGGCTGCTAAATCGTTAGTCCAGTTGAACTCGTCTTGCCGTAGTACTTGGAAATATTGCTCCTGAGTTAACTCCATGTGGTAGGGTTTACCGAGTACATATACACCAGGCACATTCACTATATCACCGTTAGAGTTAGTGGAAGTTGGTTGTGTGTATGTATCTAGAGTTACACCTGCACCAGATAGGCCAATGCCTACTGCAGGGTATGCAAGTGCTCCGTAGGTGTTACCGAAACCAGCTCCGGTCTCTTCACCATATGGTAGTCTGTATGCGAGAATATTAGCTGGTGAATTGAATAGAGGTCTAACCGAGTGGTAGAAGTAGCGTTCTGCCGGTGTAGTAGGCAATCCGTAGATTTGCTCGAACTCACTCAAGCTCGTGACTTGAATAACTTCGTCGGTTGGTCCTTTGTCTGCAAAACCCGGGACTAAGATTGAGGTGCCTGCAGGTATATTAGGTCTGAGAGATAAATCTATCTCATTGATCTCAACACCTGGTGATTGAATTGTACGTGCCATAATATTATTTATGGTCCGACGGGATAAAAATTACGGTAACTTCACTAATAATTGCGAGAATGCGAATTCAAATTCTATTTCAATCTCACCGGATTCCCTGTAATTATAGTTAATACCACCTAAGGATACAGGAAATGCTTTTGTGTAGTCAAATTGAACTACAGGTTTATCAAATTCATCCATACCGTATATGGTAATAAGAGATTGATACAGCTCTGGTGGGGTAGAAGATCTATTCCTCCTTGTATCAGAAGCGCGGGATGATGAATCTACCTTAGGTGTGTTAGTGATGTTACTGCCATCAAACACAGATGCTTTATCATCGTTAAGTAGATCTAACCACTTGTATATAACCCAGTAGTTATTAAATTTACTGTCAACAGTGAAGCTAACAGTTACATTTGCATAAGGGGGTCTCGTATTACTAGATATTTTATATGACTGGCCAGCGTAAGGTAGTATAACATCCGGTACAGTTACATCAGGTACAACGGCACCGTATACAGAAAATTGTAACGAATTTTCGTTAATTTTATTATTGGCTGTAGATCCGATGCTATTATCATTAATGCCTCTAAGACCTTCGGGCAGGTTGATAACACATAGGAATTTATCTAATCTGCTCTTATTTAACTGTGATTGTTGTACTGACATATTATAAAGGTGTCCATCCCATCCCCATTAGTTGATCTATGTCAGAGTCAGTATTTTGAGCATTGCCTATTATAATAGGCGTTGTATCATTATAACCATCTTCTCTGCCTTCGCCACTATATATAGAGGTTGGGTTCATAAAATATTTAATCCCGAAGTCGAATTGCTTGATCTTTAGAGGCTTGTTATTTTTATCAGTCTGCAGTACCTCAAAATATCTAGTTATCAATTCATCATCTAGCATGATTAGGTTCCATAACATAGCCATTACTTTATCGTCATGATAACCAGCACCTTTTTTAGCTGCCCATGTACCGTTTGGATACCTTACAAAGTCTTTTAACTCTTTTACTGTATGTATATCCTTTAAGTTAACTGCTTCGAGGTCATTAAGCCAGTATCTCATGTTTGTAACACCCTTCTGCTTTGTATTAGTATGGGCAACAATACCTAATTGATTTTTCGCTCTACCAGCTGTAGATGCACCCCATGATACAATATTATCGTACTGATGAATCTTCTTTAAGTTATCAACTACTTGAGCTCCACAATTATTTCTCTCAATACACGCCAGAGGGCTTCCCCAGTGCTTTAGTATCTCATGAACCTTCTCTGTAAAGTTAACTGGTGATATAGTGTTACAGGAGTATATAGCTACTTGACGTATCTTAGTTAGATCAGAGTATTCGAAGATCTGTATAACTGAACTATCTGAACCTACACCTTCAGCTGTATCTACACTTGCTATATATATACCATCCTTAGCTGGCTCTTCCCAGAGGCGGTACTTACCTTCCTCGAATATGAATTTAGGATCTTCACACCCCGCTAACATACGAGCATATTGCTCCTCGTTCAATGAACTCTCTCCCAAGTCTAGGAACTCACAGTTAAACTCTTGGTTAAAGGCTTCCATAGAACCAATAGATGCGATTGTATCGTCTTTCCATTTCTCATCTCGACCAGGAATTTCGTTCCATAAAATCTTATCACATGCCCAGTTAGATTCGCCTTTATCAGCTGAGTCGTATAATCTATGGAATAGGTTACCAGTACCATTAGCTGTCGATGCAACGAAGATCTTAGACTTCTTAGATGATGAAATAATAGGATATACTGATTTCCAGAACTCGTCAACGAGGTGAGGTTCAATAAAGGCAAGCTCGTCTAGTACTAGACAGTTTACAGATTGTCCACGAGCAGCTGTACCAGTCGTAGTAGATATACCGATTCGTGTACCGTTAGCAAATGTTACAGCAGTCTTACCATACTCTTCAACCCCAGGTTTAAGCCAGTTAGGGAGCTCTTCGTAGGCCATTCTTATACGCTGCATGATCTCAATAGCAGTCCCCTCCTTGTTCGCCACAATAAGTATCTTCTGGTCTTTATTAAAGCATGCTATCCATAGTGCATAAATCGTCATCATTGTGGTCTTGCCAATCTGACGTGATGCTAGTAATATAAAGAACCTATTATCTCTCATCTTACGCAGAGCTCGTTTCTGAGCTAAGTGTAGTTTAATTTTCTGCTTACCATCATCAAGTGAGATAATGTGAAAGAAGTTCTCAGCGAAGTATAAGAGATTCTTAGATGCCTTTTTAAGCTGTTTAATCTGTACTGGTGAATACTCAAAAACCGACCCTTTACTGGGTAGATTAGGGTTATTCATATATATCTGTTTATTTTTATCAACCATCTATTAAATATTTACATGTCAAAGCATAAAAATCTAACCGAAATTTGGGACGTCTATAAAGACTCGCTAATTAAAGAGTCAAAAGACGTTCGTAAAAAAGCTGCCGCTACAGGATGTATGCAAGGTGGTCTTAAGAATTTCGGCACTAAGGCTGGTACAGGTCCAGTCGATACTGATAGTAAACAAGCTCATGATATTCAAAATAAGATGACATCAGATATCGCAGAGATTGACGGTTTTGAGCCAGCCATAGATCCAAAGAAAATGAAAAGGAAAGATAAGAAGGGTAATCTTTATACGCCGGGTAAATTTTCTGCAGAACAATTTGACGAAAAGCTTGCAAAAAGGTACAAGGTAGATATAAATAGTAATATGAAGTCAACATTTGATAAACTATTTGAAGAAGTTATGGGCGACGACGAAGAGCTTGACGCTCTTGGTATTGAAGTGGATGAGGTAGAAGATACCGCTGAAGGTGAAGACGCTGGTGACATTACTATTACAATCGATCGCGATATGGCTAAAGGCCTTTGCGACCTACTCCAAGCTGCAATGGGCGACGAAGCCGAAGATGTAGATGCTGAAGAGTATGAAGAAATGGAAGAGTACGACGAAGATGAAGATGAAGATGACACAATGGGCGAAGCTGTTGATGCTGAAGACCATGGTCATCCTCTTGTAAATCTTAAGGGTGGTCAACCAACTAAGATTAGTGCTGGATCAAATAGAGTTAAATCTACAGTAACTGGTAAAACAGCTGGTGGTAAAGCAGATGCTAAAGTTAAGAAGCAACAAGGTGTTGCAGATGAAGATCTTGGCGAGCCACTTGTAAATCAGAAGAAGGGGCATGCTACTAAGATTGCTGCTGGGTCAAATAAGGTGCACGCTACTAAGGCTAATAAGCCTGGTGAGTCACTATTCGCTTAATATCAAATAAAAAATCTAGACTAAAAAAGGCTGTAACTTAGGTTACAGCTTTTTTTTGTATAAATATAAATATGAACAGCTTTGCTAACTTCTTTTCCGGCCATGGACCAAGACATAGAGGTCATGGATTTACGGATACACATCATTCGTATAGAAGAAAGAAACTTAATCTAGTACCAGATGTATATAAGAAGGACCTTTCAAAGAATCAAAATATCGAGAGATTGAAAGAGCATCCTGGTACATGTGTATGTAATAATAAAGATTTAGAATATATTAGAGATACATACAGCATCGTACCACATAAGGATAGAGAGCAGAAGCTAGGTAAGACCGGTATTACTATCTCTTACAATCCTCAAAACAACACATTCGTATTAAAGAAGTAGATGAGTATCGACTATAACAATAACCCGTTCCCTGGATTAGTTCAGAGTGATCAGACATGTTGGAGATTTACTGATAAGTCTAACCAAGATAGTGAGCGTATCCTATTTGATAACTGGTGGAGAGAGCTTATTAATCAGTTTGGCGTTAAGACGACATACTTTGTTAATACTTTCAATACATTATCAGCTGATAACTTATACGGCGAACAACCTACTAAGAGATTTGCACCGCCTGTCGAGTTTGTAATGGGCATAAACTTAAACGATAATGCTATAACTTTGAGTCAGTTCGGCTTTCTTAGTGATGATGAGGTTACAGGCTTTATACATATTGAGTCCTTTGAATCTGCATTCAGCTCCTTAACGGCCGAGGGGCTATGGGATACTCAGAATGACATCATTGAACCGAAAGCTGGTGATATTTTCCAGCTTTCAGAATTTGGTAGTGATAGACCATCTAACAGACAACCTAAGTATTTTGAAATAACAGAAAAGTTAGATGAGGATATCGCTCAAATAAATCCTCTAGCAGGCCATTACGTGTTCTTAGTGAAAGCTAAGCGCTACGATTACAGCTTCGAACCTGGCATACCATTTACATCTATAGGGCCAGAGTACCTGATAGCACAAGGAACTGAAGATGGTATACTCGGTGGTGATGATCCTCTATTCGTCGGTTGTCATCCGGATGATAATACCTTAAGCGTCGGCTTCTCTGGTAATGATCAAATTTACGAGGATGCTTTTGCTGGTAGGTTATCAGGTGGTGAGAATCCAGAGTCGCTGCCTAAGCAGGATAATTATGATGAGTACGATGCCGATTCATTTAGTAAGAAGGAAGTATTCGACATGTCGGCTAATGATACTGACGTGTATGGTGAATACTACTAAATAACGAAATTCGATAGAAACTCATCAGCTTCCTTCGTTGAAGCAAATGTAATTTCTTTTTGACCATCACCTGCATCGAATACGTATAGAAAGCTATTATCGTCGCCTCTGCTAGGCCTGATATTAAGCAACCTATAACGGATACCTCTCTTGAGAAATTTGCCGTGTCTAGTTGTATTATTGATAAATGTACTACCAGGAATATGACGCATCTTCTCTCCCCTCCAATACACCTCGTTTAATATTAAACTTCATATCCTCGTACCGTTCATCGATATACTTCTGAAAAACCATAGGCTTAATCCATTTATTATTCTTATCTGGATTCATACCTAGCCGCTCAGCAGCATCCGCTGCTACATTCACACCAACCATCAGGCATGCAAATCTAGCTAAATAATCTATATCGTTTTCCGCTAGCACTTCGTTACCTCTACCTTTTACAACTGTATTTTTCTTCATACATAATTATATCAGAGTTCCTCTTTTAAAGTGATTTTAAGAGAGCTCCAACCATATAATGTTTTATGTCTTTTCTCACAGTTGAGAGCTCTAATATGGCAATAATAGTATTAAGTTGCTTCCGGAGACCATCCTTAAACTTATCATTAGATATTCTCGTCGCGTTCTCGCTATCTTTTGCTAAATTTAGATTATCAATCTCTTCAAGTAGGAATGATCTAATAAGTGCAAGTGAGTCACTCTTGACATTACCTTGCTTAGCACGTCCGCGTAGCACTTCATCACCTAAGTCTCGGTTAATGTTAGATACGATATCGTCGATTACATCATTATAATCGAAAGCTTTTGCGGAGTTAAGCGGTTCAAATGCTGTCGGGCTAACTTCTGTAGTCATTTCTTCAATCTTGTTCATTATCTTTCGAAGTATATCGGGTCAGTTGTTACAGCGGTACCTATACCAGCTGTACATCTAATATTTTTTTCACACTTACTACATACAGCAATGTTTTCTTCATCAAATCTATAGTCTATGGTTATTTCAGCTCTCTCGTCGCAAGGACATGGTACCGTAATAACATTTCTATTAGCTTCCTTTATCTGGCTAGTTCTAACATCTTCAAACTCTCTAATAACTCTATTACTGTAAATCTGAGTGATGATTGCCGATAAGATAATTTGTACCAGTGTCGTGAGACCGAACACGGGCCAGAAGTATTCAGGAAAAACTGAGGCGAGTAATAAGCTAACTAATGCTGTTATTGTGAACGATTTAAATAATTTATATAGGTTACTCATCTCCCTTTATTATAGCTAACTTTTCGTTAAAGTCAACTAACTTTTTTGCCATATTCTTAATCAGATCATTTAAATCTTCAACGTGATTTGATTTCTTAGAGAGTACAGGGTTAAGCTTAGCTATATCGAGCATTTTAGATAGGTTAGATAGATCAACAAAGACATCTGCCATAGCAGTTTCAATAGCTTCCAGTGGATACGGTATACCGTTCATGGTAGGCGTCAATTCGTTCCGCTGTTGTAGGAAGTCTGCTGCTGTCATACCTCCAGGTGTACCTGGATTTTTTGCACCAGGCCCTACGCCAGACACTTGACGGTCAGTATCTGGGGATTGTTGGTCTTCAAATAATCTACGCTTCATGTATATATTTAAGCATTAAACGATAAATATAAATATGGCAAATAAATACTATAACCGATTTACCAAGGTTCTACGAGAGCAGGATGAAGATCCAGCGTTAACGGACGCAGAAGCTCTAGACGCAGAGCTTAGCGACATCACATCTGACGAGTTAGGTGCAGATCTACCAGATGATGCTTCAGGCTCTCCCTTGAATAACCAGCAAAAGCAGATGTATGATGAGTTGAATAGCTGGATCACTAAGATGGATGAATTTGCATCTTACTTAAACGGTACAGACGACAGTATACAGACTACTCTTAACTCTGCAGAACCAGATACTATTTTCGATAGTATCAGTAATTCTGAAACAAAGAAGATTGCTAGAGTTGCCATGGAAGTAATGTCCTTGAGTGAAATTCTCAAAGGTTATCTTGCTGGTGCGAATGACCCTAAATATAGATTTAACTAAAACATACTATGATCAATAGAACCGACAACAATTTAATATTCGAGAGCTACGCCAAAAACAAAGTTCTAAACGAAGACAAGGATGCTGAGTACTTTGCAGCACACGATGAACTACCTGAGTCACAGGCTGATCTGGATGGCTTCGAAGCTAATAAGTCAGAAGATGCCGAAAATTCAGAGATCTTTGAACTACTACAACGTGTAGGTTCACTAGATGCTGCTGACATGGAAACATTCCTTGACGGTATTACAGACATCTTTGACGATCCTGATGTAACTGACCGCGCATTTGAGCTTACTAGATCACATCTTGCTGAAGCTTCTGATGCATTTAAGAGCAGATCAAGTAACTAATATTATGAAAAACAAAACAGATATCAATTTAATATTTGAGAGCTATATCAAAAATAAAGCTCTAACCGAAGACAATGATCAATATGCTCCTGAAGATGCTCCTGAAGATGATCAATTTGGAGAAATTGAACCAGAAGAAGATGAGTCAGTAGGGGAATTCGACGAGTTTATCGAAAAGGCAGAGAAGTTCGTCGATGCTATTGGAGATGATGAGTTAGAATTCTTATCGACTCTACGTAAAGATCAATTTGAATTATTAATGGAGGTTGTCAGTGACCAGGTCGGTTACCGAGATAGAACAGATTATCATAACTAACTATTCTTAATTGCAGTTAATAGTAATTTAGCTTTAAGACCTGAATGAGTATTTTTTAATATGAATTCAGGTTTTATTTTGTCTCTATTACCAGCCACACATATATCATTAAAGTCTTTAAACTTTCTCAACTCCTTTGGCCATATAAAGACTCTTTCGTTATTATCAGCGAGTATGATACTCTTATTAAGCGCTGCAGTATCTATGTATTGATTATCTAGTACGAATACCTTATCGTGTAGATACAAACTATTAATTTGTTGCTGCTGTAGGGCAGTAAATACTTTTGAACCTCTCTCCGTAATACCGCATGTAGCTAGACCATTCTGTGCGAAGTAACTATCAATAGGCCCCTCAAATATAAACACGGTATCGAGATCAGCACTAACGTTCTGTATACCATACAACGTCTTCTCAGCACCTACCTTAGATAGATACTTTGGTCTGTCTCGTAAGTCTTTGTTATCTAATCCTCTCGTCTGATAGAAGACTATATTATTATTACTATCATAGAACGGTAACACCAATCTATTTTTATGAACAGGGTCAGTAAGAGATATATAAAATGTCTTAGGGCTATTGACACCTTTATCTAGTTTACGTGTCTTAATACAATGTAGAGCCATTCTAACGAACGGGTTATCTTTATAGTACTCGACCTGACTCTCATCAGTTAAATTAATGCAGTCTTTAGGTAGACTCTCAGTCTTGATTACCTGTTCAGGCTTCTCCTGCTTCGGAGCTTCGAGAGATATCTCGGTATCGAAGTCTTTTATCTCTGAGATAATAACCTGTAAAGGTTTGTTAGCTATCTCAGAGATAAAAGCGATAGGCTTCTTACTGTAGCCGCAGTTATGGCAGTAAGCGACTTCTTTATCGACAATATAATAGAATCGTTTCTTTCTACCCCATGAATCACCTTCACGGCAAATAGGGCAGCATCCATTATATGTCTTATTAAATTTATTATACGAGATCTTATATATATTCTCGTAAAGAAATTGAACTATATACTGTTCAGGTATGGGTATCATCTACCTGATTATAGTATATAATTTATTAAGATCTACTCTGAGTTGTATTTGATGCAGCTGCATGTACTGTTTGCCAATCAACTATAGTCTCTCCGGTCTCTTTAGACTTAATAGAGGTTATGCCCTTTTTAATTATATGGCCAGTTACTGGGTCCGTAAAAATTGCCTGTTCATAAGTATTACCACCCTGGTCATATTGACTAATAGTAGGTCGCGAAGTTTCTCCGGAATATGGGCTTCTTACTTGTGTAGGGTTAACGAAGTCGTTTGGATTATAATCATTCATATATTTATTTAGGACAAAATCTCCTCTAATCTATTCTTCTGAAAGAACGTACCATACCATTTTGATTCATGTTTGATTATTTGCTCAAACTTTAGCTCTTTACAAGTAGCTAAAAAGGTCTCCCACTTAGTATTATAATTCTCACGTATCAGCTGAGACGTTACGTATGCTACCTCACCTTTATCTGATGTAAGTGTTACTAATTGTATGTTCTTATCGTATATTTCTTGCTCTTTATCAGTTAAGTTGTATCTACCAGCGAGATACTTACCTACCTTAACCTTACCCATACCTTTAATACCAGGTATATTATCGCTCTTATCACCTGTAAGAGCCTTTACCTTTATAAAGTCCTCATGAGGGTACTTCAATATCTCCTTAAAGTTATCTTCCGTAATCTCAACCTTTTTAATAGGATCATACACAGATACTTTACCAGATATCATCTGACATAGATCTTTATCTACAGTAACGATAACATGTTGGAAGTGCTGCTTAGTTTTATAAAAAACACTCTGGGACTTCTTGTCCATATGATCATTAATGATTTTAATAACATCATCCGCCTCGTAGCTCTGCGGAAAGATAGATGGTATGCCCATCATTTTAAGGAGATTTTTAATTGTATCGTTTTTCTTATGCACTACATGGTTGCGATCCTGGTCTCTGTTACCTTTATATTCCGGTAAGAGCTCCTTTCGCTTATTAGGTAAGCCATCAGGCTTTTCATCCCATGCACAGAAGACCTTATCAGGTTTAAATTGATCTACATAGCTGCGTACACAATTTAGAAACATGTAAACATGCATATCCTCGGACTTATTCTTCATATTATCCGCTACCCAATACACTCTATGTACTAGGTTATTACCATCAATTGTCAGTATTTTCATTTTTTTTATATTGTGCTTGTATTACTTTATAAACATCACCTGGCATAGTTTCTATTAACTGTAGTATCTCTTTACAGACTCCATTATAGAAATCCTCATGAGGTATAGATATATTTGCCATATCAGGTATCCTAAGAAAATTATACGACAGTTCCTCTTCATTAATGAAGACAAACGATTGACCAGCGTAATCACCGTGATGACACGCGTATATCTCTTTCTTTTTCGGTTTATCGGCCATTACTAATATAATAACCTATGTAGTCCGTTAATTCAACTACAAAGTCATTATAAGTGCCTTGATGCATGCCAATTTCCTTAGCTTTACTGCAGTCGATAGCGTATCTGAAGTCGTGTCCTAGTCGATCCTCGACAAACTCTATATTATCGTCAGGATCCTTACCCATAACCTCACAGATTAACTTAACTAGTTCTAGATTTGTTAACTCTACGCCGCTACCAATATTGTATACCCCGATCTCACCACTAACTGCGACATTCCATACTGCTTCGTTGTGAGATGCTACGTGTATCCATTCCCGAATGTTATTACCTTTTCCATATACCGGAATCTTATTACCATTCTTTAAAGAATCAATGATAGTCGGTATAAATTTCTCCTTATATTGGTTAGGTCCGAAGTTATTACAACAACGTGTTATACTAATGTCTAAGCCATAAGTCTTCATATATGATATACACATCAAGTCACTCGCTGCCTTACTGGCAGCATAGGGAGAGCGTGGGGACAACGGGGTCTCCTCAGTGAAGGCTGGGTCGGTTAGACCTAAGTGCCCATACACCTCATCGGTAGATATATGAATGAATTTTCCATGACCTTTATTCTGGTTCCGGAAGCATTCTAGAAGATTCTGAGTACCTAGTACATTCGATTCTACAAAAACTGTAGGTCCGGAAATGCTATTATCTACATGGGACTCAGCAGCGAAGTGAAAGATGTAATCATATGGTACAGCTTCGTAGAGGACACTCTCAAGCGCTAGCCTATCTGTAATATCGATATGATGAGTCTCGTCGCAGTATGGTCGAGCATACTCTTCATTTGACGCATAACCGTTCTTGTCGATATTAACAATGTATACAGCTTGATGGAATACACTGCGGAGGTATCGTATGAAATTACCTCCAATAAATCCATAACCACCTGTTACGAGTATCTTATGTTTAGTAACCGTCATTGAGAATACTTGAGTTCTGTTTAATTGTTTGCTTTGTAATTAAGTCTTTAAATTTTGTAGTAGACCATTCATGAGATCGAGTAGTATATATAACTTCTGCTCTGAGACTACTACCTGTAAAATCTTTACCTAGATAATCTTCACCTAATATACGAACATCACAATCGAATGTCTTCATTAACTCAAATAATTCATCTTCCGTCTGATACATATACACCTCGTCGATATGCTTAATAGACATGAGCATTTTATAGCGATCATAGTATGGTACAACGGGCTTATATTTTGTATTACGAGTAGCGGAAGGATCACCGTGCAAAAAGATAATAAACTTATCGCAATGCCGCTTAGCCTCTTCAAACGTTGCAGTATACCCTGGGTGAATTATATCAAAGTTACCGGCTGTAAAAGCTGTAATATCGCCTGTCGGTTTATCTTGCTTGATGCGCTTATAAACATCACTTTTATGCTGATCTATAAGGCGTTGTAATTGGTAATTGTCCATATTTTTTATGCTTGTTTCTCTTCTTCTTGCAATATACCTGACATCGCTTCAAAACTCTTTCGAATATAGTACTCTTCATCCCCCCAATCGAAATCAAATACTCGCTTACTCTTATCATTACTCAAAACGCAATTGCTTCTACCACACTTTGTGTTTAAGTCCTCAAAATCAACAAACTCCCATTCTGGATTAACAACAAGTGGGTATTCTTTAGATAACTCTATTACCTCTTTTGTGGTGAGTGAGTTACTATGAACTGCGTTAAAGATACCAGGTTTGAAGTCATCGATAACAGTTTCAATAAACTCACATAGAACAGTTACATCTGTTTTACTATTTTTATAATCAATCAGCTTGTTATAACCTTTTAGTTTATGTAATAGGTTTTTTGAATCTAAAGTACCTTCGATCGGCATTCTAATTCTAATAATATTAGTGAAGTCGGTATCAAGATTAAGTTCACCTGCGTGCTTCGTCTTACTATAGAAACTAGAATCGTTATCAAACATTCCGAAGTTAGGTTCATCCTCTTCAGTATACTCTTTATCATACCCAGTATAAATACAACCAGAACTGACATGAATTAGATTCACTCTTTTAATCTTACAAACCTCTTGAATGTCCCGTGGCAGGATAGAATTTTGAATAAAGCATTCTTCTTTCCGAGTCTCACATTCATCTACATTAGGCTTGCCAGTAAACCCAGCGCAATTAACAACAGCATCAATAGCTGTTTTTTCTAAAAAATTAAAAAACCGGCTCTTATTGCCGTAATCTAGCTCTTCTCTAGAGAAGTTATATACTGTATGATTCTCTTGAATCAAGTATTCGGTTAAACGAGTAGCAATAAAGCCCTTTGATAGTACGAGTATATTCATATAGTTATTTTATATGATAACCCCTAGGAATCAACTACTCAATTTAATCCATGTACGAAACAATTGTGTGTAGATATTGTTGTAGGTACTGTCCAAGCGCATCAACTTCAAGTTGATTCTTCGCATGGATTAAAGGCTGTATCGGGCTACCATCTAAGTCATACCCCATAATGATAAAGTTATTCATAAACTCAGAACACGTTACCACCATTGCATCAAGATTATCCTTAACAGGCACTCCCTCACTCCCTCTCGGAGTGATATCTGTTAGCATACCAGATAACGCATCCCTTATGAGAGTTTCAATGTCCTCTTGCTCAGATAATGCGATAGCTATCTTTTCCGACTTATCAATCCTATGCTTCAATGGCGGTCGCGACCTTCTTTTTGGGGTGCCGTCTTGTTTCATAAAAGTACTTATACTTTTGCAAAACGATTTCCATCCGGATCATTAGATATACCTTTCTGTATTAGATGGGATACTAAAACTTCAACACTCTCCGTCTTTACGTAGAAGCCTCTAGGGAAGCTAATACCACCATCATCAAATTCAAATTGAATTTCATTGATATTATCCTTGTTATGGAAACAAGTTAAGAACACAGAAGACCTACCTGGATCGATCAATATAGTCCATCTACGGAAGTCTGATTCACTATATGCATTGAACATTTTAAATACAACGAAACCGTTATCTTTAAGCCGTTTAATGACATAACCAGCTGTTTTTAGCTTATTGCTGATGCGCTTAACTCGTACCTTGTCTTCTCTATTAGCCATATTAATTAATTAGGGCTGAAATTACATAAATCAATGATGTATTGCTCTTTTTCATATCGCAAACTATAACACCCATATCTTGATTAACTCTAAATCGAACTTCTCTACTATTGTTAAAACTTATTAGTCGAAAGCTTTCGAAGTTAAGAGCTAAAGGTGTTGTAATGCCAGGGCCTTCACAAGCTTCACTCATAACACAAATAAAGTTATCTGTATTATGTCGACTCCTATCACCTAACTCACCTACAATATTACCATCTTCAGTATATAGATATAGTTTAGACGTCTCAGTAGTGAATGAACTACCTTTAAATACTGTAGCTAGGTTACTCTCTTTTACAGAGAAGGTACTACTAAACTCTAAATCATTAATCTTATTAATATTAATATTAGGTTGCCTGATAATACCGTCGTCTAGAAGATGATATTTAAATTTAAATCCGCTTTCATTATATGAGATATTATTCTCGTTAATTTTAAGCGTAATATCTTCTTTAGGTATGATATCTAATACTCTATGCAACTTCTTAATATCAGGGATATTAAGCGTTACTGGTCCTTCTACATCACTCTCAACTTCGATTGACGTCCTACATACAATAGTAGAATCTTCTGATGCTACAATACAGCTAATTTCATCCTTTGAGAGATGGAACACACACATATTATGTAGATTGGAGATAGGACCAATAAAGTTATTAACGAAGTCCTTTTTATTTTTTAATCTTAAATAAGCCATTTACAATTTTGATTATACTATACTTTGGGCGCTGTATCAACGGCTTTTCTCGAGTTACCGGGAGATTTTTTTTTTGATGTCTTAATAAGACTGTCAATTTTATCAGTTAATAGATCTATCTCTTTTCGTTGCGCTCTAACACTATTAACAAGAGTACGTATCATCGATAGTAATTCTTGTTTCTCATCAACGTTAAAGTTAAACTCCAACTGATTAGTATCTACCGGAATGTCAGGTGCCATTATATTAAGCACCGGGACAGCAGCAGGCTGCGATACCTGCTGCTGCTGAGGTGCTACTGGTGGCGGTACATGTACCGGCGCGGCTGCATGTGTATTTTCAAGTACCTGTGCTACCTGCTGCTTTACCTTTGCAGAACTACCTTTACCGAGAGCGCCATGACCTTCAATTTGACCGTCCAATTGATTAAGTGCACCATATTGCGCGCCCATAAATTGAATTAATGCATTGCTCTTTTCTACGGGACTTAATTCCTTAGTGTACGAAGCCGGTGGTGCCTCTCTGTCATCCATTGGTGACGGAGCTGGCATCGGTATCTGTTCAGGCATCTGAGAGCTTGCCTCAGGTAATGGTAGTTCTGGGTCCATATATTAGAGGTCTAAGCCTGCGAGCAAGTCTTTAATTTCAGCATCGCTATCATTAGCTGGTTGAGCCGGTGATGCAGCTGGTGTAGGTACACTTTCAATAGCTGGTACAGCATGAGTAGCTGCTGGTAATACACTCGGTTGCGAAGGCTCTACAGAGTCACCAGAACCAGCAATATGCTCATCCACCATTTGAACTAGCTCATCATAACCCTTAATAGTAAATACCTCATCTAGCTTATATAGATTACTCATCGCTGCTTCAGCTTTAGTATCATCCATACCAGGAATCTCAGATGGGAAGCTAAATTTAGACGATACATACGTAGGATAATCACCTTGCTTTTCTACAACGATCTTGAGGTTACATCCATTAGGTGATACATCAAAGATCTTAGCACCGAGATCAGCCGCATCTTCACCTTCAATAGCGCTAGCAATAACTTTATGCAATTGCTTACCATAACGAAGAATCATTACCTTACCGTTATTATCGGGGTTAACAGGATCATTAACGATGTATGCATTAGCGAGCCATTTTTCTGAACGATTAATCTTACCAGCCATTGCCTTTTCATCGTCGTTACCGCGGTAAAGCTTATAACGAGCTTCACCTATAGGATCACGCTCTCCAAAAGTCTGAGGCGAGATAGCATTTACATATTGACCAGTCGCAAAACTATTCCAGCCATGCTGGTAGTAATGAAAGAAGGTCTTGCTGGCGTCACTAGCAAACGGTAGTAGACGTACAGTATAGGTATTACCAGGTTCGGTACGTAGGATATTAGTAGGTCCGGATGACTTCTCTTCAGAGCTTGCAAGAGCTCCGCGGATAGATTCGAACATTGAATTTGATATATTTGTCATAATTTAATTATAGTTTAGTTCCTTTTTGTTTTTACGAATTTTTTGATATTTTCGATATTTGTTTTTAGTTTAGTTGAAGCATAAAGTTTCGTTCTAATGTAATTGCTTCTTTGTAGAGCGTAGCATTTCGCTTGTACATATAGACTATCTTTATACTCCTTTATTTTACAGGCTGTTTCGTCAAAGGCAAATAAAATGTACATAGAAATTTTACGTTCCCCTAAATGCTTGAAGAATACCGGTAAGTTATTTTCCGTATAATTTGGATACTGCCCAATAGGTATACCTACGCTTTTACAGAAGTCGTTTATAAAAACTAAACTACCTTTAACGAAA
>TARA_R110000803_G_scaffold74903_6_pt1 | contig 17719 bp, 41 predicted proteins | sample TARA_R110000803 | Tara Oceans TARA_R110000803 (sample SAMEA4397772) | marine metagenome | biome: Polar Biome; feature: [SRF] surface water layer (ENVO:00010504); material: water (ENVO:00002006), including particulate matter (ENVO:01000060) such as... | depth 5 m | reverse complement strand
TATAAACCATTGCTTTTTGTGTCATAACTTGTATTACAACATTCACTCACTTCTGTCTTCCTTTTTTTCATATCCGTAAAATAAAAACACCTAACAAGGTGTATAAAACATTAAAACGATTTCATACACAAACCGTTAGCATTAATACTAATTATTCGTGCCAATCTGCAACAACTTTACTTCCTTTCATTACACTTATACTACAAGGTTCTAAATTACTAATAGTCCCAGTTTCATTATAATCTAAATCTAACCTGTAAATTTCATCAGCATCTCCACCTATATTGGCGTACACCACTTCTCCTTCTGGTGTTTCACCTTTAAACATAAAAGTATATTTGTAATAATGCCTAAACTTTAGTTCTACATTACCATACTTTTTTAAAATATCTTCTTTTGTCATTCTATTTATTTTTTAAGTTTAATAATCCGTACAAATGCTAACAAGTATTAATAACAACCGAAAAGGCAGTTATTACACTTATCATTAGCAACAATTATAAATTAACTTCCTTTATACCTACTTTACACCCTAAGTGTTTTTGCAAATCGTTAATAGTTCTACCTCCTTTACCTATAAGAATACCTGGTCTTCTTACGTGAGCTATTAAAGTGTTTTCTTTTTCCTTGTATTCTAATTTACATAATCCCCCAGTCTTTAACTGTTTTAATTAATGTATTTACAAATGGTTTTTCTGTTGGTATTCCATAATCTCGTTCTGGATAATCCATAACATCAAGACTTAAATCATATATTAGATTAAATATTTCATCATCTGGTATTTGTTTCAGCTTTGCTTGGTGGTATTTACACATAGCTTCTACTATACTTGGATGGTTGCGAGCTAACATACCTGTGCAATCATACAGCACTTGGTCCAATAGTGGCGCTTCATAAAATTCTTCATCACTCATGTTAATCTATTATTTTAAATTTAACTTTTAATATTTCATTAATCTCTTCATCGTTAAATGATTCTAAATATTCATCATCACCCTTTGTAAATGTATCTACTATTTTAGTTACCTTTTCTTTGTAGTAAAGTTCAGCATAATGCTTTAAAGTATCTTCATAATCATCTTGATTTAAGTCTTTTGAAAATCTTTCTCTTAACAAAAGTTGTCTATAATTGTTACAATCCATTTGGTTTAAATTTTATTTTATTTACAAACTATTAGTTTACTTATTCATAGTATTTTAAACTAACTATAACACAAAAGTAAAAAGCAATACAAAGCTTTTACTTTTAACGTTATAAAACATTCCTTTTATCAATAGTAATTCCATGATTAGCATATTTGCCAATTGCAGTCCATTCCATTACATGCCATTCATCAAAAACCTCTTTGTAAGATTCAGTCCATTTATCTTCTTTTATTGTTTTTAATCTATATTCTACAGCCGTTTTAATAGCATCTTTTAAATCTTTGAACAACCCTAAATAGGTTTCACTTTCGTGGTATTCTTCAACCTTCACTTCATACACTTCCATATTCCACATTTTATAACACAATAATAATTTTAATTTCGTTCCTCAACTACAATTACTTATATCATTATATCTCATTTATATCTATTTCCACACTACCTTCGTCTAGTTGTATGTATTCGTTGTTTATGTAAGCGTAAGCATTAGTTACATTCCAGTATCCTCTACGGTCATTTTTTATATTAAGATTTACACCTATTTGTATGTGACCGCTTTTAAGTAAACGAGATATAATACAACCTATGTGTAATTCCTCTTCTGTTAATTCAATTTATTGGTTTTCTTCACTCATATTTTATTTGGTTTAGTAAATCCGTATACTTACTACCTACAACATCGTGTATATGGTATTAAAACGACCACATACACCCAATCGTTAGCAGTCGTATTATTGTTCTAATGGTTTGTAATATTCTTTACAGTGGTCGCATTGGTTTGTGCATTTACTTTGTCCCTCAATTTCTCGTTGGCAATAAAACGACCTGATAACACCAAATAAACGCAATTTTTGTTCTCGCATCCATCTGGTTAGAATTTCAAATTGGTACTGTATTTCTTCTATTAAGTTCTTCATAAAACTGCGTTTATTAATAACGTTATGCTCAATATCCATGTCTACAATTTTGTGGGGTACAATTATTTGTGTGTAATAATTTATAATCACAATACATATCACTAAACCATTCTTCTAATGTGTTTTTTGAATTAGATTTAATAATATCTTTCAAACTTTCAAAGTAAAAAAATTCACTTCTTTCTTTTATAATATATTCACTAAATGTCATAATATTATTTTTGTTTTTCAATTTTAACAAGTCCCATATTTCCACTTTCTAAAGCAGATGAAGAATAAACATTATCCCAATTATTCTCAACCGCTAAACAATGTAATATAGTTCTGTAAATTTGGTAAGTATTACCAATAAAATCACTACCGTTATAACCTTTACTACCATTATCAGGAGTACTTGGTAATAAAATTCTTTTAACTTTGTTTAATAAGTCTTCAGTATCATTTATACGCTTAATAGATTCATCAAAATCTAACCCTTTCACCATTTCTTGAACAGTAAATCTCATTTCCCATTGCCCACTTGCGAACCTACTAACATCTTCTAAGCAATTAGAAACTAAAATCATTTGTTCTTCTGTAAGTTCAATCTTGTATTTTTTCATCTTTTTTTAGTTTTAATATATCTAAAATATCATAATATGTACCATCAAACACGTTGAAGAACTTATCCTCAACGTGTTTAATATCATACCCATCAGTGTTAATAGTAAGTTCTTCTAACAGATTACCATCACACACGTAGCGTATTCTATATTCATTTAATGTTTTCATACCTCTAATATATAAAATTAATTTTAATTAACCAAATATATTATTAATTTATATAAATGCTTGTTTACCTGTGATACTTCTACCCACAATTAATTCATTAATTTGAGCCGTACCTTCGTAACTATATAATGCTTCAGCATCAGCCATATACTTAGCAATATCATATTCTAAAAGAATACCATTACCACCAAATAATTCTCTACCAGTAGACACTAGTCTTCTCATTGCTTTGGTAATCCATACTTTAGCTAAGCTTGCTTGTTCATCTTTCATTCGACCAATATCCTGTAATATAGATAATTGGTAAACCATGTTCTGCATTGCTGTTAAGTCACCTAACATGTTGGCTAGATGAGATTGTGTTAGTTGAAATGAGTCTATCGTTTTACCGAATTGCTTTCTATCATTACAATACTTAACGGTAGTTTCATAGGCTCCCATACTTAGTCCTACTGATTGCCAAGCCACACCTGCTCTAGTCATTTTCAATACCTTACTAGTATCTTTAAATGAATTTGCATTTTGTAGTCTATTTTTTTCTTCTATTATACAATTATCTAATGTAATAAGTCCATTCTGCACAATCTTTAAAGATACTTTACCTTCTATCTTCTCTACTGAAAACCCTATATTATCTTTTTCCACAATAAACCCCTTTACCTGGTTATCATTAATGTCTCTAGCCCATATAATAGTGATGTCAGAAAAGGTAGAATTACCAATCCACTTCTTTTGACCATTTAAAACCCACTTATCACCCTTCTTTTCACAGGTTGTAGTTAAACCACCAGCAACTCCAGAACCTACTAAAGGTTCGGTTAATCCGAATGCACCTAAGACTTCCATGTTTCTCATTTTGGGTAACCAGTAATCTTTCTGTTCTTCCGAACCACATAAATATATTGAACCCATAGATAAACCTGAATGAACACCTATAAATGTAGATAGTGAAGGGTCTATCCTTGACAACTCAGCAGCTACTACACCATCTAGTAAGTTAGATTTGTTTTGACAACCATAACCCTTATAAGATAAGCCACATATATCTAATTCTTTTAATTTAGGTATTAGTTCATGAGGGAATTCATCTCTATACCAATAGTCATTAATGATAGGTTTAACATTTTTTTCCATAAATTCCCTAACTTTTAACCTTAATTTATTGTCTTTTTCAGGTAATTTGTCGAAAATGTTATAAAAGTCTGAATCATAATTAGCTTCAATATGTTTTTGTTTACCTAAACTCTTTAATAATCTAGGATTCTTTTCTACAAATGAAATAATGTCTTTTATGTTGACATCTTTAAACAGTTTGTATGTTTTTCTTAAATCTTTAAAATTCATCATTTTTTTTTATTTTAATTAATTATTGTTTTAAATATCTTTTCTAAGTTTTATCAGACTTTCTTTGTAAAGCATAACTCTTAAGTGATGTGAACATAATATAACAATACTAGAAATTTCACCTAAGATTATACTATACGGGTATAACACCATAGAGAGTATAAATAAAAGTCTATATAGTATAAATCTTTTATTTTGATATAGACTATGGAGACATGCGAAATAGAAAGAAACCGCAAATATATTATGTAATATATTGAACTGGTAGTGGTTAAAAGATGTTACTAGTAATAGACATAAACTAGGTGTTTTCCAATTCTTTAAATAAAAGAAAAAATAAGAACATATAACGTTTGACATTATAAACAAAGGTTGATATTGTGTGCCCCAATATTGTGATATTGAACCTAGAATGTCCCCACTTGTTATCATTATAAAGGGGGTTGTAAGTGCGAAAAAAACTGCGAATATCTTTACATGAAACTCATTTAATGAGTCGAACTTTATTAAAAAACTTTTAATCATTTGTCACTTACCTTTTTTTCTTATAAGTTCTATCGTCACTTCAACAATAACCCATGTTATAAATACTAACCCTATAATCTCCATTTTATTATTTTAATTATCTTTGTGTGTTATTTGATATTTCTTTAAGCCCGTTCTTAAGGTTTGATATAAATTCCTGATAATCATTTTCTTTTTCTTGAAATAATTCATAATCAAAAGGCATGATTGTTTTAATCATATCTATCGTGTCGTCACTTATCTTACCTCTTTCTGTAAAATATTCATCTGTTTTAACTAGTTTTTTTATTATATCTCCTATTGTCATAACTTATATTTATTTTGGGGTTTTAAACCCAGTTGTTTTATTTGATATTTTTGTGATATTTTCTATTACTGAATCATAGTTTTCTTGGTTACCTCTATTGAATATTTCCACGTATAATTCATCACCTGATTTGGGTATATGAAATATTGAGAAGTGGTCAAGCTTTATTTTATCATAGTTCCTGTGTACAACCTCGTAGTCTATTTCAATGGTGTCACCAACTTCAAAAAAATTTAAAAAGCCATCATGAAATCTTTCAGTAACTAAGTAAGAACCATGTTTAGAATAGTCAGTTTTTACATCACTAATTCTATTTTTAGGTTTGAATGATATAGCCACTTCTAAATTAAGCCAACCTATAATAAGTTCATATTTACCATTTAGAATGGTATCATGTGTTATCTTAATAAATGGTAATATATATAATTGGTATTCTATTTTATATATTTTCATCTGTACCTTGTTTTATACTGTTGAAAGATTTATCTCCCATTCCTGGGTTGTAATCAAGGTTTGTCATTATGTGAGGATACAACGCTACGAATGAGAACATAGGATTAATCATATCTATAAGGACTGGCTTACGGTAATCATTTATATTCTGTTGACAGAACAGGGATATTTGTTGTATCTCTTTGGAGTCAGATACTGAATGTATTTTACCGTTATATTTTTCAATTAGCGTATCCATGTCTAAATGAATACCATCTAAGTTTATTTTTTCCATAACACTAATATATTAACTTAATATTTAATATGCAACTTAATTGCTGTTTATTTTCTACAGTCCTTAAGTTCTAGTTTAGGTTTTATATCTAGTAATCTTTTTATACTCTTTGTTGATAGTTGGCTGTATATTTCTTTAAGGTCCAGGTAGTAGTGTGTTGGTTCATGTAAAAAACCTTGACCTTTCAGTACACCTATTCTTCTATAGGTCCCTACATCACTTAGTATTAGGTCACTTAATAGTTTTTCTCTTTGTGATTCAAGTATTTCTTCTTCCATAATATTTTTTTAACTTAAAATTACTAATATAGCCATTACAAAAATAAATGATAACAAAAATGTAACAGAAAATTTATCTATTTCTTCTTCTCTTCTACTCATGTGATATTATTTACAGTTTTATGTTTGGTTTATCTGGTAACGGCATCCAGAATGTTTCATCCTTGTTAAAGTGCTTCAATAGTGACGCTTCCATAACAGAGACTGCTGTAGTTTTTTGAGATTTAGTTGGTGTTCTATATGTTATCACTTTTTTATGGTTATCTAGGTTTGGTAGTTTATCAGCACAACTAACCCATTCAGTACTTTTATCGTTAATACCAGCTTCATACCCATGAAAGAACCCTTGATTATGTAGTGCGTAACATGGAATATCCAATGCGTTAATACCTATAATATCATCTTCCTCTTCTTCGTACACACCATTAAGCATCTCATCATTAACCCTAGCTAAGTTCTTGAACCCGTTCAGATATTTCTGGTGGTAACCCTTAGTAGATACCTTAGCTAGTGCTGATTGTGCTGGTGTTAAATTTAACTTGTCCATATATTATTTATTATTTTATAACCGTATCAACTTTATTTTGTGTTTCTATCCAAACCCTAGCACCGCAGGATAGGGTCTTATTAGGTGAATATACAACCCTGGCAGCCTCCAAACCATCCTGACCATAGATTACAACTTCGTTGGTGTAAGTGTTAGTCTTATACGTCTTACAGGTGAGTACTGGCTCTTCAGTATTGTTCTTAGTGTTAGACTTAACCTTGTGTTGGTTTACGTGAATAATAGTTTTCATACATTAATATGTTTATTTAATTCATTCTCGTGAAACGATAATGTAATTCTCAAGTGTTCACCAGTTTCATGTACTTCGTACACACCACCAACGTTATATGTGTAGTCAATATCAGTTTTACTAACCTTATACTCGTTACCACTTATAAAACTTAAGAAACCATCTATAGTTGATTGTCTTATAAGTCCACTAAACTTTTTATTACTGAGCATCTAAAATAACCTTTTTAAGTTTCTTTAAATCAGAATCTCTATTAACTTTATTATCATAGTAAACGTATGATTGATTATTCTCTAACACCTCGATAGAGTTGCCACTAACACCACCCGATTTAATGGTATAACCTTTTTCAATAATAGTATTAATTTCTTTAATTATTTGACCGTTGTTGAATTTTAAATCTATCATGATATATCCGTTTTTAATTATTACATAACTAAGGTAGTAAAACTATACCTTAGTTACAACTATTTTACAATAAATTTTAAAAATAATTTATATTGACTTAACTATCAACTACTTGAGAATCTAATAATTTTTTCAATACAGCTGCATATTCGTACTGTTCAGTACTTACAGCACTGTTTAATAAGTATTTATTTATATTTAATGGGTATTGTTCATCAATAAGTTCTAATTCTAATATTACTTGTAATAATACATTTAAGTATTTATCCATACCACTAATACTCGATTTTACTTCTTTATCTGATAAGTCGTATATCATCTCTCTTATATGGTAGTCGTCATTTATAATATTGTGTGCCATTATAAATGAGTCTCTAGTAATCATTGTATCTAATGTATCAGATAGTGGTATATCAGTAGCTATTGTTTCTCCGTTTAAGAGTGTATACTCACCCACGTTGTAACCAATGTCTTCGTCGGCATATCGTACTTTAAATTCAATCTTAGGGTACTTGGTTGACATCTTTACCATTGCTGTGTGTGGTGTAGCGTTTGTTGTGTAGAAAGAAAACTCATAATCAGAGATTAATTCTGTGTCGTATGGTCCGAATTTAGTTCCCCAATTATTCATTGACCAGTCAAACCAGTTGTCGTATCCATAATTTAATATAAGTTTCTTTTGAATACTATGTGATATAGGAACACTTTCCCAGTCTTCTAACTCACCAGAATCCATTTTTGATTTAAAGTTAGTTAGTATGTCTTCGTAGTCTTTATCTGGAACTACCTTTTGACTTGGGTCTGTACCAAGTAGTTCATCTGGTAATGGTGAAAATGATTCAAATACAAACCTAGTATCCTCAACGATTAGTTCACTCATCGCTTTATTAATTGACTTAGGTGTTCCAGTCAATTTAACTATATTTTTAACACTGTTATCTAGTTGCATAATTATTAGTTTAATGATGTTGGTTCCATTCCGAAAGATAACGATTCTAAAGAATCACCTTCTTTAGAGGTCATAGCTATCTTAACTTTATCAATGTTTGCCTGCATTCTAATTGTACGAACCTCAACTTGTGCAGCCATTTGTATTTTACCACTAACTCTAAAAGATTCTTTTAGCTCATTCATCACTTTAACTGTAGAGGTTAGGCTTTGTTCCATCACTTCTAGTTTAGCGTAACTTTTCTCTGTTAAAACACTTAATTCAAATTCCATCATTACTCTCATAGTTGTAAATTTTAAGTTTATAATATTAATCCCCCACTAATATATGTATTTTATATCTAACTACCAAGTAAAATCCAAAAAAAAAGGCCATATATTCCTATATAGCCTTAATTAAGTAGTATTTATTACCTTTTTATTTATCTGTTTTAATTGAAGTAGTAACCTTACTAACCTTTGCTTTTTCCTTTTCACTAAACCCTTGGCCATCCTTTTGTTTTAATTTTTTAGTAAACTTAGACCTATCGCTTGCATTTTTCGGGTTACCGAGACCAGCAGCTTGCATGATATGAGACATAGGTGGTGCTAATGTTGAATCAGCGGCATTTTGTATAGAGGCTTGGTCTCTATCGTCTAAATTCAATTCCACACTCTTATTATCATCTTTTTTATCTCCTTTCTTAGGTGGTGTCTTGCTTTTCTCTTTAATAAGACCACCTAATGATTCTTTAACTAGTGCTTTTATATACTCTTTCATGTTATTATTTATATATAAATATAAGAAAATTAATAAAAAACCCTATATTTTAAAATGATAAATCATTAAGACCTAGCTTATCTGAGTTCAATCTAAGTTTTAATAAAGCCTTTTCTTTTATTTGTCTAACTCTTTCTCTACTAACACCTATTTCAACACCCACCTCACTTAGATTCATTGTTTTATTATCATCACAAATTCCAAAGTATTTTCTAATAACAAACTCTTGAGTATCAGTTAAGTTAGTAAATAAATTATTTATAATATATTGTTTATCATCGTTCATTAATAAATGGTCAGTTTCATCACAATCAGACTCAATCATATCAACCATAGAATTACCTTCACCTTCATCACTAGTCATCTTCTTGTCATAAGACGTGGCTTTTAATTTATCAATCTCAAGCATATTATCAATCTCATCGTTAGTAAAGCCATCTAGTTTATCATACATATCATATGCTGTAATAGTTCTACCTTCTTTTTGAGTCAACTTGCTCGTCTCGTCATTGAATCTACTAATGTGCGCAACCCTAGTCATTGGCATTCTAATAAGCCTACTACTATTATTTAAGTAGTCCATTATTTCTTTTCTAATCCACCATACGGCATATGAAATAAATTTATTACCTCTAGTGTGGTCGAATTTATTTACCGCTTGGATAAGACCTACGTTACCTTGGTTGATTAAGTCTGGAAGTGGTGCGTTAGCATTCTCGTATTTCTTAGCAACGCTAACGACAAACCTTAGATTCCTACTAACCAACTCGTGCATGGATTTATGGTCACCGTTCTTAGCTCTAATTGCACATTCTACTTCATCTTTAGGTGTTTCAAAAATACTAATTTGTGAGATATCATTTAGGTAATTCTTAAATGATTTAGTCGTCACATTGGTGTACTTTTCGCTGATAAAAATTCCTCTTTTCATGTATTAGTCGTTTTATTTATTATTATTTATATATTTAATTTCAATGTAAACACTATATAATACCATCATTAATATAATAAATGGTAACCATTCAAAACCTACCCTACTAAAGTAACATATTATACCACTTATGGTAATACCTTGTGCGAATATTTGAATCATTTTAATCCTCATAACTCTAGTCTTAATATTTTTTACTTTCTCTATCAATGTCAATCTTAGTATCTCTTGCTTTAACTGTCTCTCTCTTGTCGTAAAGCTTCTTACCTTTTCCGAGTCCTATCTTTACCTTAATTAAACCCGTGTCTGTTGTGTGAATATTAAGTGGTATGAGTGTCATACCTTTTTGTGTAATCTTCTTTTGTATTTGTGTAATCTCTTTTCTATTTAATAGTAATTTCCTAATCCTTGTTGGTTCGTGAGTGTCGTACTTCCCTGCTAATTGATATTCTGATATGTGCATACCCTTAATGAAAACTTCACCATCTTGAACGAAACAATACGCTTCACTAATTGAAACCTTACCATTTCTAATAGGTTTCATCTCAGAACCGAACAGTACTATACCAGTTACAAACTCGTCAATGATTTTGTATTCCCAAGTACTTTTCTTATTTTTAGCTATAACCATGATTGCAAGTATAAGATAAATTATCTGAAAAATCAAATAAAAATGTAATTATTTAAAAAAAAAATTAACTATTTAGTATTTTATCGCTGATTTCAATGATTTGTTTATGTTTCCAATCTTCATATACGGCGATAACAGTATCCTTATCACGCTCACCTTTATGTTTATCAATGAGCCAATTTATATTAAACCTAGTGTTGTCTTTCTTCATAAGTACTTCCCAGCTTCTTCTTCCGAATATTACCTTCACCATATTTAACGAATCAAGTACATCGTTAAACGAATTGTCTAAGTTAGTGTTAAACCAATCAATAACTATTTCACTTACTGTCTTATTAGTGGAAGTAACTTTAATCCCATATATAGAGCTAATCTCCATAGCTAAATTTATTGAGGTAATGAATTCACCATTATTCATGAACTTTGCACCCGTTAAGCTATCAAAAACATTATCACGATTTGGCCTTATTGATGGTGTAAAATATCTATCTAAGTGATTTAATATAATTTCTTCATCACTCGTCACCATACATCTCGGTTATTATAGCTTTAATTTCCTCACAATATTCGTAGTTTTCCACTTCTTCAAAATAATACAAACCTAAGTATAATGATTGGCGCCAGTCTTCGTTACCTATAGATATGTCAACGGTAGTTCCAGTTTCAGTAATATGGAATTTAGCAATATCAACAATACTATACCCATCTTCCCATGCCGTTTGAATTGCTATTATCAGGTTAGTAAAGAATAATTCTTTTTCATCCCTTAGGAAGGTGTTTATTTCTTCATGGTCTTTTACATTTCTTTCAATCATGTTAATTAGGGTTAAATTTTATCCCGCTATCTTCTTCTGGTGTGTTGTCACAATCCGTAGAGTCTGATATATAAATACCTTCTATTTCTTCTTGTAATTCATCCAGAACTATAACATCTAACCCACCTTTTCCATCATACTCAATTCGGATTGTATATTCTTCTAAGTTAATAATTTTATTTACTGGTAGCCTCATGTCTTTAATTATTATTATTATTATTATTATTATAGTAATGCGTACCCATAGTGTTTAATAGCGATATCCCTTAAATAATCAATAGTTTCATCAGATAAGTTTCTGAATTCATATTTTTCTTCACATAGATTTTCCACGTCCTTAGCTTCTGAGGTGTCAACTTTACCTTCAAATACACCTCGTTTATAAACATCAAACATACCTCTAAGTTTACGATTATTTTCGTTTATCATACCTATAAATAATACCCATTGAACTTCCGTTGCTTGTGTAAAGTCTTCACTTTCTGTTATAACTAACCCAAGAACCCTACCATAAGCAACGTCCTTGAAGTAATCTAACTCTATATAGAACTTAGGTAGTATCTCAAGTATCTCCTTGTCGGAACATCCAACATCATTTAAGTATTGAATCATCGCCCAGACATTCTTAAACCCCTTTAGTTTAATTATTTCTAATAATTCATTATCTAACATTTAACACATAACTATTTAACATATTATCCCAATCATTCTCAGTCTTAATTGAATCTCTAATATTTCTATACATAACCCTAGTTCTATCAGAAAATGATTCACTAAGTATTTCTATATCACGAGGTGCAACCATGGTGATACCGTAGATTTTCTTAACCATATCAATTCCCCATTTATCAGCTATTCGTTCCTCTAGTATCGTGTCCTTTACGTAAGTTTCTTCATCTGACCATAATACGTAATTTAAGTACCACTTCTTACCCTTCTTTTTTATCCTCTTATAATGAGCTAACTCATGTAAGATTACAAAAGCTAAACCATACATACCTAAACTTCTTATAGTTTCTTCTAAGTTTATGTATATTAACTTAGGTGTAGTTATACCACCAATCCCACGCCTTAATGATGCATTAATTATATTGATACCTTCTAAATATGGACTTAACTTATCCACAAATTCTTGGTCCGTGTTTTCAAGTAAGTGGTCCTTAAAAGATTGATTCAACATCTTCATTTTTTTTTATTATAACCTTTTAATATAAATACTATCTTAACAACACCATTAGTTATCTTACTAATGACCACATACCGTAAAATACTAATAAAAAATACGCAACCACTAGCTATAATTGCTTAGTAGTTGTTTAGTGTCTCAATTAAATCTATCAATTAGAACACATTACAAGATTTAATATATCAACTACTAATTTAAAATCATTAGCTAAGTCGTCTTTGTCGTTATATGGGTATGAAATAGTAGATACTTCATCCATAATGAAAACCATCTGATGAGTATTGTTAATCGTAATAATACTGATATCATCTGGACTAATTCCAGCGTTAATCTTAGCACCTAACCCTTGTGATAATGCGTCACTTCTAATCTTATTTTTCATTATTTATGTTTTTAATTAAACCACTAGCTTGTAGGTATATATTTATTTGACCTAACGCTGAGGTTTGTTCTTTTTTTCCGTTAACATATTCTAATAATATATCTTCACAGTAGATAGCTTGCTCCAGGCTAATACCTGGAGCAGCAATCTTCCATTTATTGTGTGTTAATTTCTTGTAGTGCTCACTATCTTTATCTGCTAATATCATTATTTAAATGTTGTAAAATACTTACTATTAATTATGTGTATTTGTTGCGCCTTACCAGACTTATGAACTATACAGTTACTCTGCATCCATGATGACGGTGAACCCGCACAATAATCTTGTTTTAATAGAAGGTGGCCCACACAAATAGAGTTTCCATACCTAGATGGTGTGTGAGTGTGTGCTGTTATAACACCTCTCTCCCTATGTCCGTCAGTACCACTAGCAAACTTACTCCAGTTCTTAGCACCACCACCTCTTGAGCCATTTGAACCCTTTTCTCCGTGATTGAATACGGCAAAGTGTTTAATGTAGTATGGTTCGTCATATCCAAGTGCATTAAATTCTGGGTAGTTCTCCTCAACAAGCATTGGCACTACACCCTTGAAGGGTTTACCTTCCTTATGACATCTAAGGATTTTAGCTGATAATTCCATATATGTTAATGAATTCTTCATTGTTGGTAGCTTTCTCCAATCTCTCATTAAAAATCGTTCTAAGAATATGTCGTGGTTACTCTTTACTATCACAACGTTTTCAAATTTCTTAAAGTCCTTAAGACCCTCAATCATTTCTTCAATCTCATCACCTAGGTTATTATCACCTTGAAACTCTAGCTTTGCTTGATAGAATGGGTCGTCTAGGTTATGTGGGTTAATTGACCTACCATCAAGAAGGTCTTCAAGAATTACATGTTTAGGCTTTAACTTTTTCATAAGTTTAAATGTTGTTTCTAACGCTACCTTATCAACAGTTGCGTAGTGAAGGTCTCCAAGTACAATGCCCTCAATTTCTTTATTTTTGGTTACCTCACCATTTTCTACGTGGAAGTATAAATCATCAAACGACCCGTCGTTACATACTTCAACTTGTCTCATATGAAATATCTCATCATCCTGAACTTCTACTACAACAAATCCGTATTGATGGTAATGTTTTCCATGTTGGCCTGCCTTACTGTCTGAGTAATTAGCCTTACTTAATGAACCAGTTGTTACTAGTATCTTAGCGTCATCACCTTGTAATACAGCATGTGATTCTAAGTGAATCTTAGGTGAGCCGTATATTTGTGAATTCATACCACCTAATCCACCTAGTGTTGCTAACGGGTACTTACCCGTTGGTAGTATCTTGACGTCACCACAATACGTAAGTGTCTTGCAAATATCATGTCTGTTCGCATTCAAATATTTAATAGTTCTTGAGTGCCATGTATGACCCTCTTCTTTAATCTCAAACACATTGTGCGAATACTTACCAGGGATGATATTTATTTCTGCATTATGTTTCTTAGCGTATACTATCATATGGTCAAGCATAGCGTGATTAATATCCGTATTTGACTGACACCAAGTAATTAAATGAACCTTCTTTTTATTATTAATCCTTCTATTCTTAGCTTCTTCATACTGTGGTGAAATAGCCTCGGTTGGTTTAGTATAACCTAATTGTGAGCACCAATCTCTGGCCCTTCTTGCACTAACACCAGTGTACTTAGCTAACACCTTTTCTTTGTCATCCCAAGAAATATCTTTACTAAGATAAATCTCTTTTAATTTAAGTTTCTGTTTATTCGTTAAACTTTTAAATTTCATATGATATTATTTTTAGTTTATTATTATGTTTCCCATATTGTGTGATTATATTCTAGTTTAATTTGTGTTGTATTGTAGTGTCGAATATTTCCTTCTTTGTTTGAGCAAACCCATATAGTGTTCTCGTGGATACCGTAGTCCATTATAAATAAAACTTGACATCTACCATGTTTAGTCTCTACAAACATTACTTGTTGTACCTCATGTATAACCATATTTTAAAATTATAAACATATACGTATACACCTTAGCAATTTGAATTAGTTAGGTGTTATATTATTACCCTTAAATAAATAAACTAAATTAATAATAATAACTAGCGAATTTAGTAATATAATAGGATTGTCTTTTCTGATAACACTATATATAACAAACATAATACAAGCTAGAGTGTTGACTACTCTGAACTTAGTCATATCTTTCATTAACATAGATATTAACACAGCAAGTGAAGCTCCGTAACCTAAATAGTCTATCATTATATATCTTTTAGTTTTAACCAGTTATTGTCATGTGTTAATACCTCTATACTGTTATGTTTATAATCGCTAACGCTATCTATTATAGAGTTTAATACTGAACCAGTATACGAGCTAGTGCCGTAAGAAGATTTGTTCTTACTGCAAATATATTTACTACCAGAATACCCATTAAATATATATGAGGTTTCGTTGTCCTCTATAGAACGTACACCACTATTTAATTTCCAACTATCGGAACCTGTGTAACCACCGTACCAAGTTCCAAAAACTTTATATATTGGAGAGGTTTTATCTTTATCTAGTAGTTTTATTACTACCCATTTATCTGGTGTTTTATCCATTAAGTTATTATTTTTTTTGATTTCTTCCATTCTCTAATATGATATCTACATTTATAATTACCAACTTCAAATGAACCAGTTGACAGTACCACCTCAATAGCTAAAGGTAGTTCTACTATTAGCTTATCCATATCTTCCTTCTGTTCTTTTGTCCAGTTGAATGGGTCACCTTCTAATGGGTCAAAGTCGTCAGGTTTTCCGAATACCATAATACCAATATCTTCGTAGTAGTCAAGCCCTCCGAATGGTGAGTTGGTACCTGAAGTACTTATTTGTTTGTTTTCTGTAAGTTCGTTCCAAGATAAGTGCTTAAGCAATTTTAAATGGTTTTCTGTTAATTCGAATTTTATTACGCTCATGGTACAAATATAGTATTTTTATTCTTTAATAGCAACCTTAATTTAAATTATATATTATTAACAACACATCTTCGTAAACTAATAAAGAATAGTCTTCTAAAATTTATCATATTAATATCCGTTTGTAAGTTCTAACATTTCTTCATTATAAAACTCTTCAATCCAGAAACATGGTGTGGATGACGACATATCTTCAGCCATAGATGATAACACATCATAACCAAAATAAATAGATAATGCAAATATAATGAATATCAACACCGCTGGTAATTCACCACCATCTGAGTTGTATAAGTATAACCTAACTATGTTAATTAAGACAAAAACAATTTGTAATGCGCCAAAGAAGTAAAGTGCCCCTTCGTTTTGTGTTGTATGAAATACAGTCCATAATAACCCACCAAACCATAAATCTAAAAAGAATAATAAGGAAACAGTTAAACCGAAATACGTGTTTTCATGATTCTCTTTAACGTAAGACAATGGCGCGATTAACCAAAATATCATTGGTAGTATTAAAGATATAAATAAAATTAATGGTAATGCTAATATCATTGGTAGTATCTTGACGAGGATATCGTCACCAATTGTCCATTTTTCAAATAAGTTGTAACCGCCGTTACCATCTGGTTTAATTTTAGTAAAACTCATAATAAAATTGTTTTAAATGTTAGTATTTAATTAATGCTCTCATCAAATATAAGTAAAAAATTCCAATCTACCAAATAATATCATCTATATTTATATTTCTAAAATAAATTCCTAAATCCATATCATTAGGGATACGTTTAGATATACTTATAGGTATTAATGGTCTTATTCGTTTAGCAAAATCCATGTCATTAGGTAATTTTTTTTTCAACACTTGTAATTCTTTGTAGTCTACCATGATATTTGTTTTAAATTGTTATTTAACTAATTTACATAAAAAAACCCTAACTAAAAAATAATTAAGGTCTTTTTTTAAAAATACTTTCAAATTCTACCCTTCCCATTGAGTAAAACATATCTCCAGCCTGGAAAAATACCGCTGTTCCTGTATAAGTTATATTCTTAGGTTCCCAGTCTGAAATATCTTCAAGACTCATCATTGTACTACTTTGGTTGGCCACACCAATTTTTATCATTTTACTCATTACTATCTTTGTTTGTCCAAATAATATTCACATTACACTCTCTTAACATTGTTACTGATTCAACCCATGTTTCACCCCATTTATGATGATTAAAGTCTGGTTTAGGTGAGTATAGTGTTTTAATTCCTGATTGAATGATTGCTCTAGCGCAATCAGAGCATGGGAAATATGTACAATACATCTTAGCACCTACTAGCGATATACCAGACCTAGATGCTTTGTATATTGCGTTTCTTTCGGAATGAAGCATCCAGAAGTCCTTACCTGGTTTAGTGCGTCTTTCATTAGTTTTTTCAGCACCATAAGGTAATTCATTAACACCATGACTTATTATGTTATCATCTTTTACTATTAGAGTTGATACACCTTTTTTTAAATCATCAGATAAGTCACAAAGTAATTTACCTATTTCAATATACTTTAAATCTTTTTTATTCATAAGGCTTATTTTAATTTAATATAATAATGATAACCTACATCCCCTTCCTCGGTTGTGTAGTAAGCCCATTTCAACTCACCTCTTTGTACTCTTTGACCCATAACGTGAAATAAGTTGCCCTTAGCGTTGGTGGCGATTTTTTCATATTCGTACATCCTTCTTTTAACTTTTATCTTAGGTGGTTCCTTAGTTATTAAATTCTTAACCAACCTATTTTTAGTTGCAGTTTTTTTACCTATTACCTTTTTTATTGCAGTGGGTTTCTTAGCTGTTGGTTTCTTAGCTGGT
>TARA_R110000803_G_scaffold78075_3_pt1 | contig 17724 bp, 43 predicted proteins | sample TARA_R110000803 | Tara Oceans TARA_R110000803 (sample SAMEA4397772) | marine metagenome | biome: Polar Biome; feature: [SRF] surface water layer (ENVO:00010504); material: water (ENVO:00002006), including particulate matter (ENVO:01000060) such as... | depth 5 m | reverse complement strand
GTCGCATTAATCTCTTTTTAGCTTGGAGTGCGGTACTCCCTCGCTCAAAAGCGGTGACAACTCTTCCAGAAGGATGCCGAAGTATATGGCGAGCTTCAAAGACATCCTTCCTCCTCCTTTCAGAAGTATTTAGAGTTGTCTGGTCGATTAAAGACACAACTTCAACGTGAGCCGCCCCCTTTCTCATCTCTCAACTTTTTTTTAGCCCTTTTCCAAACAAAAGCTGCAACTATCAGCCCAAGGGAAAGGCCCACAAAAAAATCGATCATGATGTAGATATTTTAAATTTAAGTAAATGTAAGAAAAATATTAGCTGTTTAACAAAAACACCCTAAAAACATCTATAAACGGCAAAGAACTCAGTTAAAATACATTTCTTTTACCGTTCGTCGATGTTTTTTCATAATTTTTTTCAAATTTTTTTACTTTTTTAGAGAGCAATCTATCACTTTAAGACATAATAGTATTTCGGGGGGTCGGTCGCGAAAAGGAAAATCGATTCCTTTTGCCCCCGTCCCCTTTCGATTTCAAATTTTACGGGGAATACTTTTACCTTTTCACCCCTTGTTATGCGTGCATATGTCCTACTTATACGACCTTTTTCCTATCCCTTTGCTCTTTTGCCAGACCCTCTTATATATAAAACATATAACGAGCTCAACAACTGTTGAACATTCTATATATGCAGCAAATTTTTGTTGTTGTTGTGGTTTGATGGTGTAATAGGGACCAAAGCAGGACAGCAAGTCAAGAAATAAGGGCAGAAATAACGATCTTTTTAGGCGATTTACTGAAACACCAATAACAGTACTCTAGTTTTTCACCTTAATACCTTGTAATACTTAGTATTATTTCGTAAGTTTACACCCACAGAGGGCTACAAAGCCCGCATAATAGCCTTAACAAGCTGATAACCAACGTTTTAACATTATAATTATGAGATTAAAAAACCTTTTATTCGTAACATTAGCACTTTTACTACTACTTTTTATGTATTGCGTCAACCTTGGAGTTGACATCATTGGTATTAATGTGCTAGTGTTTATCCAACTTTCAATTATTGCTAATGCCTTAATTTTAATTGTTGTTCAACGAAAAAACCTTTAACCTTTATATATATGAAAAGCACACAAGTAACATTTGTTTTTACACTCACCTTTTGGTCCAACTTCAAGCTAATTAATTCTAAGGACATCAAAATTAAACGTAGTTGTAAAAATATAGCCCAGCAATACCTATATAAAAAGTATTCGCCTTCATACTGTGAACTTGACAGAATAGAACAATAACCTTTAACCTTTATATATATATGACTTATTTTAAAACACCTTTACCACAAATCACTCTAAAATATAAGAGTGGAGATATTAAACGTTTCAAGATTAAGAGTTCAACGGACTCCGAAGAAGCTTTTAGGCTTATAATGAATAATGATACTCTTGAAATTCAGGAGGAGTTTGTTGCTATCTTTTTAAACAACTCAAATAATTCTATTGGCTGGTTCCGTCTTTCCACGGGCGCAATTAACGCATCCATTGTAGATGTGAGGCTATTAATGGTGGCTGCACTTCAATGTGGTGCATCCTCTATGATTATAGCGCACAATCATCCGTCGGGCTCATTAAAACCCTCAATTGCTGATAAGCTACTGACAGAAAAGCTAGTCAAGGCAAGCAAATTTCTTGAAATCAAATTATTAGATCATTTAATAATAACACCTGAAAACGGTTTTTTCAGCTTTATAGATGAGGGTTTAATATAAACCTACCTCAGCCCGTATCATTTAAAGATGGTCATACAATTCGAGATTGTCACGGGCTACTAACTTTTAACCTTTAAAATTATGACTAAGCAAGAATTGAACCGAGATGTAAAACGATTGTACAAGCGTTGGTTCTCCCTTTATGGTGTTGCTAAGACCACAGCAACGGAAGAGAACACAAAGAGAGAGTTTAAAAGATTATACCATGCAGACAGCAGCTTTGAAAGCTTGAACCGTGAGAACATTTTAAGAATGTTAAAAATGAATAATTCGATGCGTGTAATAGTTCTTCACCAATTCGGTCTTATGATCGACGAAAAGAAACTGTAAACCTTTAACCTTTGAAATTATGAAGTATTTAACCAAGTCAGAACGAATATATATAAATGTGATAACGGTCATAGCTACCTTTATTTTAGTTGTATGTAGTGTTCAAATTATTAGTATTTACGTAACCTTTTAAACCTTAGTAATTATGAGTACAGCAGTTTACCACCCCGTAAAGGATTCCATTAAATGGACAGCTAACCAAGAGGACGCAAAAATTTTATTGAAGACGTTAGGAGCTCGCAACCTTAATTGTATAAAGTCGGGACATTATTACAATAAAGCGACTCAATTTAAAATTGTAAAAACCTACCAAGGACCGCCAAACGATAAAGACGTTAAAAAATGGATGAGGGACCAAATAAAGCAGCATACAACCCACGAGGGACCGCCAGAAGAGCAGTATTTATACTTTCGTTTCATTAAGTATTAAACGACCTCAGCCCGTCCCATTTAAAGATGGTCATACAATTCGAGATTGTAACGGGCTACTAACCTTTAAACCTTTGAAATTATGAAATCACAAAAATTTGATATTATTAGCCCCGATGGATTTTCGATCCATATGTCAGACACCTACAAAACACCCGAAAAAGCATGGAAAGCTTTTGAGGCTTGGAAAGGCAGATATTCAGCACAGGGCTACTATTCGAGTAATGCGGGGCGCATCCCATTAGACCAATTAAAAGATAGTTGCTCATTGGTCACGGTAAACTATTAAACTTTATCCTCAGCCCGTATCATTTAAAGATGGTCATACAATTCGAGATTGTCACGGGCTACTAACTTTTAAACCTTAGAAATTATGAGTACAGAAGTAGCAGAAAAAGAAGTTTTAGTATTAGAGCATTTACGTGATCTATGTTATCGGGCGCACTCTTTCACTAGCTTTTCACCCGAAAAAAGAGCGACTTATTACGTTGAGCAATACAGCGAGCAATTAAAAGCGGATCTCTTACTACTTGGAGACAGTCCAGGAAACTACAAAGAAAAGTACATTTCCAAGTTTAGCGATTGGATGGGTGCGAAATCACGGTGCATTTCCTCAATGATAACGGGACCATCAAATTTCCCCGTAAGGAAAGCCCGAAAAGCGAACCAAAGCGAACACAACCGCTACGAAGATTTTGTGAATTGGAGGGAACGCTATTTTCAAGCTGTCAACCGTGTGCCAACAAAAAGCCCCGAAGATGATAAGGAGTTAGCAGGGAAAAAGCTTGAAAGATTGGTTAACGTTCAAATGGAGATGAAATTAATCAATTCTGAAATCCGAAGAGTTGACATAAAGGAATTAAAACCTTTAACAGCTCATTTAGTTGGTGAGGGTTTCGATCCTGTTTTGGTTTCTTTGATTGACAATTTTTATAGTAAGAACACCCAAAATTACAAAATACGTGGCTTTGTTCTTTCGAACAACAATGCAAAAATTAAGGCAGCCGAGCAGAAAATTAAGACAATGGAAACGAGAATTCAAGCAAAGGATTCATGGCAGGATATTATTTTCGATGGTGGCCGTGTTACTATTGAAAATGACAGGGTTTGCATATTTCATGACAGTAAGCCCGAGCGTGAAACCATACAAGAGATAAAAAAATCGGGCTTCAGATGGTCCCCGAATTGGGCGTGCTGGTGTAGAAAACACACAAGAGCAGCCATTTACTCAGCCGAGAACCTATCTTTTATAAAAGCTGCATAACCTCAGCCCGTACCATTTAAAGATGGTCATACAATTCGTGATTGTAACGGGCTACTAACTTTTAAACCTTAGTAATTATGAGCGTATTAATTCCAGATATCCAAGTATATCAATCCATTGCACACAAAATAAAAGACTTTCAATATAGAAAAGTTTGCGATATCAATTATTGTGAAATACTCAGATTGACCGACGGGCAGGCAGAAGATTTTGTTGTCAATCTGTTAACTCTTAATGAAATGAGCCATTTAGCACATTATACAGATGGAAAAGCTACAAAGCCAAGGCTATCAAAAACACTTAATTTTAAAAGTGGACAGGAGTTAATTTCCACTTTACAGCTTTTTAAGTACTTCCAATGCATTGCCTACAATATAGAATTATTCACTATTGAGCACGGATACGGTGGCCAACGAAAGGGATATGGAGAGCCTATAAACTATGACCTCAAAAAGTCTCACGACCTTTTAGAAAAAGCACTTTACACGTTGGCCTGTACCATTATTAAGGAAAGTACTGACTATTCGACGTTGAAATGGAGCGATTCCTAAACCGACCCACCCCGTACCATTTAAAGATGGTCATACAATTCGTGATTGTAACGGGCTACTAACCTTTAAACCTTAGAACAATGAAAATTTCAGATAAGCCAATTGCCGTGATTGAACGGTTAAAATTTGGGAGAAAATTAATGTCTTTCGGCATGAATTACCCTCATAATTTTATCGAAAAAGTTTGGGCACATGAGCCCTTTTTTATTAAGTCGTTCCAGACAAAGTTCAGCATTCAGTATGCAAAACATGGAACGTTAGCATTTTACAAGTGGTATTTTGACTTATCGGACAATAACAAAATGATTTTGATGGATTGGATTGAAACTAACTATAAAAACTAAGATTATGGAAACAGAGATAATGAAAAACAGAGATAGAGATTATCTCATTACAAACCAATTTAATTTTGTGCAGCAGTCAGATTTCGTGATAGTTGCAACAACCGTTTTTTATGATGTTACGGACGAAACGTGGACGGCAGTAATTTGCTACTACGTGTAGAACACCTCAGCCCGTACCATTTAAAGATGGTCATACAATTCGTGATTGTAACGGGCTACTAACTTTTAAACCTTTAAGATTATGAGTAAGTACATTATTGAAGCGGAAATTGTTCGAAGAGAACAAATTGAAATTGAGGCGGACACACGTAAACAAGCTGTAGAAATAGCGAGACAAACGGACGGGCCCAAATGGGAGTGTTTTGAAGAGGGGAAGAGAACTTTAGTATCAATTTCTTAAATAGAACAATATGAGAAGCAAAAAATTTGTCGGCAAAGAGTATTTACACCCCGATTTGGGTCGTGTATTTGTTGAAAGCGCTATTAACCGTGTTAAGGTTGAAATAACGTGTTTACAGAGAGCCAAGGGCTGGAATGATGCAAAGGAGTGTTATCAACGCTATAAAGAGCCCACACCTATCCTAAACACCCATTATTCGGGTCATATTATCCGTTGGAATATAAACAGGGAGTCAAACGATCAGTATGGACATAAGGATTTATGCCACATTGACAAATTAATAGCGATATGAAAATAAATATAACAATAACTCATACACATAGAGCCACGGGCACTGTGGTTATGTCTAAGTCTCGATATACTTCTAATGCCAAGGCCATGAAATTTTTGAAATCTCATGCTAGATTTATAAAGGACAGCGCCACGGGAACGAAAAAAAAGCCAGAACCACTACACGACACGGCAGTAGTAATAATTCACGACTCATGAAAAATAATATAAACAGTTTTATGGAAAGAGAGCAAGCCATGGAATTACATTCCTTATTCTTTTGTCCAGACAGTGAAGCAGAGGTAGAAAATCTACTAGACTATATAGATTATAAATCTATTTTAGGTAAGAAGGACCGCAAGGCATTAAAAAAGCTACTGAAAAAAGTAGAATTGATATCGTGGACTCAAATAGAACATTTTGATAAATCACAATTATGAAAACACCTAACAAAGATAGAAGGACAGGGTTTACGCAAGTAAATTACATTTATTTGGAAAGTGTTGGCACTTTCATTGACCCAAAAACGTGCATAACATATGCAGCCAATAACGACGAAACTCCTGACTTGGATAGTGCCATGAGGATTAACCAAGTTTCAAACGAGTGGATTTCCTCACTAAGTAGCGAGGACTACGAAATAGTAGTAAACCTATAATTATGACAACAAAAAAGACAGCTACTAAAAAGACACAGTATTGCAAGAAATATTTTCAAGCTGAGGTTATTGCAGACGAAAATAATCATTGTAGTATGTGCGGATCATCTATTAACCAAAGGGGGGAATGTACCCTATTTTAAATCAAACTAAATATTATGAAAAATTCAGAGTTAACAAAAAATCAACAAGACATTTTGAATTCTATTACCCTAGAATTTGAAAAGAAAAACAAAGAGCGTTCCTCTATTTCTCACAGCATTATCAATGTGAAGGAAATTATTGACGAGGTAGAAGCACGGAAAATTTGGATTGAGGGAGTTAGTCAAGAAAATAAGAGGTTCCAGCTTTTAAGGAATGAAGCAAGGAGCGCAGACATGGAGTCTATTAGAAAAGACTTGAATTCTCTTGGGTTGGATGCAGTCTTAAAAAACGACTACATTTTTATTTTTATACCGGATTGTGGAGACGACCACGGTTTTCACTTAGAGTATGTGGACCGTCAATATGTGGAACGCACAAGGGGGACAGAAACCCGACGAGTTTACACGGACTATACTGTTAGGGTTTATAATACAGCCTCATTTGGAGTAAAAAATCAAACTTTTTTGGAGTGTGTGGCAGGTGCCGAATTTACGAGACGAATTAAAGGTCTTCACGCATCGGCAATACAATAGGCAAACGGTTTTTGAGAGGGGTTCGATTCCCCTCTTGCCAACTAATCAAATCAAACTAAATATTATGAATGAAAAACTGAAACAAGATTTACAGGCATTGACTTGTCAAGGAAACACGGTCTTATTGCCAAAAACTCCATTGAGGGATTATGCAGGGCTCAAAAAAGCATTACTGCAGGCGCAGGGTAAATACAAGCGTAACATCTTTGAATTCCCCTTCCCTTCTAAAGTGGTAATTAACAAATTGCTATCGGGAGAGGTTATAAATTGGAAAATTCGCACTCAATTTTTTGAGACACCGGAGCCCATGGCTGAATACATGGTTAACCAAATTGCAGGGAAGCACGAAGGTACTGTTGAAATGCTGGAGCCCGAAGCAGGGCATGGGGCACTAATTAGAGCAGCTTTAAAGTCACGGCCGAACCTCAACGTCACGGCAGTTGAAAAAGACGAATTGAATTTCTCCATATTGCAGGATCTATATCCAAACCAAAATTTAATCCACGCAGATTTTTTGACGCACGATTTTAAGGGTAAGAAGTTTGATTTGATAATAGCGAACCCGCCATTTTCAAAAAACCAAGATATTGACCATGTTCTAAAAATGTGGGATTTGCTTGCCAAGGACGGACAATTATTTACAATTATGTCTACCTCCTGGACTTTCGGAACTCAGAAAAAACAAGTGGCTTTCCGTGAGTGGTTAGAGGATGAATGTGGACTGATTACCGAGAACGGCCAAGGAACTTTTAAGACCTCGGGAACGATGGTACAGACAGTATTAGTAGAACTAACGAAATAAAATATATACCGTGTTATGTGCTTTGGCGTTTTTAACAGCACTAAACTTAAATAAAATGACAAATTTAGAAAATTACTTAGAAGATGGTGCTAACTACCAAGCGAGAGCAACCTTAATGTTTTTGCAAAGAGATGCTGATATTGAAGAAAGTTGGAATGATGAATACAAAAAATATGATGCAGAAATAAAGGTTGCTCGTTGGGAAAATTGCAGAGAACAGGGCTATGTAGTAAGCCTTAGAAACAAGAAGCGTGAACAACTAAATATTGCGTTTTTTGAACATAGAAACTCTGATAGTATTTACTCTATTAAATGGCAACAAGAAAGTATTAATACACTAACTATTGATAACGCAAAATTTGGCGATGTGTATAAAGATAAATATGATACTTCGCACTCTGTTGGTTATAGAAAGGCTTACGAAATGGCTGAATGGGTTATTAAAGAACTTACAGAACATTGGGTTAAAGCACTCGATTAGTATTATGGGTAACTGACTAGGGTAAAACACGTTTATTATGGAAAAAGAAAGAGGAATTATAATAGTAGGTGTATCAGGAATAGGTAAAACAACAGCTTTGGAATTAGCTAATAAATGTGATTTACCCATTGTTGTGGATAGTCAATTTACCGACTTAAAAGAACCTGAACCCTTTATGATAACCAATACAATGTTAGATGTTCCTGAGCCGTTTATAGACACTTCGGATATACCTAATTTTCGTAAACATAAAATGACTTGCGATAAAAAGCGAAAGAAGCGAAAGAAGCGAAAACGTAGGTAAATTTATTATCTACAACGTATTTGTATATAAATTGAATTTAAAATTATGAGTTGGAGAAAAGAAATTAAAGAAGCTGTACAAAGGAAAGGGATGACCCAAAGGCAGTTTTGTAAAAGGACAGGAATACATTTGAATGAATACAATACTATAATAAATAAAGATAGAAGTTTGAGTATTAAAGTTGCTTTAGCACTCGAAATGTATAATATTAGAACTGCTTATTATTGGTTAAATAGACAGCTTAAAGAACAATTAAAAACTGCGAAAACAAGCGATGACCGATTTTAAATTTTGTTTATATACGATGTTGTCATCATCGTTTTAATGTGTGACAACGTGCGTGGGTAAGATTAGTTGCGTATTAAATAACAGAACTTAATAAATAAATACAATGAGATATACAGAAGAACAATATATAGAAAGTGCAAGTATTCAAGCTAAAATTATAGATGAATTAAATACTGAATTAAAAGCACTTAAAAAAGTAAATGAAGAGCAAGCCAAGCAATTAATTTTACCCATTGTTAGCAACCGAAGGGAACTGTTAATGGCTTTTGCTTTGTATGTAGTAAACGAGCCGACAAAAAGCATTGACGATTTAGTTATTGACTTTGATAATGAATATAAAAGCAATTAATTGTTGCTAACACCGAATATCATTAACAAACTAATAGTAACACTATCGCTTTAACACATTAACTAAAACTAAATAATATAAATATGAACGCAGAAAGATTTAGAATTGACAAGACAGAATTGCGGGTAGGAATGAACTACTGGCTATTAGAGCAGCCCACTAGAGGGCTAGAATTAACTCAGCATATTTGGGATGAGGAAAGTAAGGAGTCAGACAACAAAAATATTTTCTTTACTCCAGAGCACGGCCTTAATTTTATTAGGGGTATTGGGATGGGCTCCAAGACCACAGTTTCAATATTTAGCAACACAAATCCACGGGGCAAAAAATTTATTTTTGATGTGGAAGAGGACAAGTGGAAGAGTGGGGCCACTGTAATGAGCAAAGGAAACGGGGCAAGGTCGTTGTTGTCTCTAAGAGAATACCAAGTTGCCGGACTTCTTAAAGAGGGACATCGAAACCTTTACATAGCTAAGGAAATGGGTGTAAGTGAGAAGACTATCTCTTCTTTTGTTCGTAGGATTTACAATAAGTGTGGATTAGACACCATCTACAATGTCCATATGCTTTTGGTACAATTAGAAGAGTTAGGGCTTTATATGGAAGGAGGGGACATATGCAAGTAAAAGAATTTGTAATAGACCTATTTTGTGGGGCAGGGGGAACGTCTGAGGGCGTTTTTCTAGCCGATTGTGATTCAACGGTCACCGCTTGCGTGAACCATGACTTAAAAGCTATTGAGAGCCACCGTGCGAACCATCCAAATGCAAAACATTTTGTAGAGGACATTCGTAATCCAGAGGTTGTTTTCTTTTTGTGGCTTAGGGTGAGGGCTCTTAGAAAAAAGTACCCGGGATGCATCATTACTATTTGGGCATCATTGGAGTGTACTAATTTCTCAAAGGCAAAAGGTGGTAAGGCTCGGGATGGAGATAGCAGGACTTTAGCAAACCATTTATTCATGTACGTGGATATGCTAAAACCAGACTATCTTATGATTGAGAATGTTATGGAATTTATGGCATGGGGGGCTGTGGACAGGGACGGCAAGCCGATTGCGAGTAAAAAAGGAGAAGACTATTTGAAGTGGGTAGAGAACATGAAGCAGAGAGGATTTAACTTTGAGCATCAACAGATCAATAGTGCGGACGTTGGGGCATATACTTCCCGTTCTCGTTTCTTTGCTCAATTTGCTCGTTATGGTATGCCTATTAGTTGGCCCGAGCAGACACACGCTAAAAAGGTGAGCGACCTCAGCAAACTTAAAAAGTGGAAGCCTGTTAAAGAGGTATTGGATTTTTCTGTTGAAGGGGTCAGTATTTTCCTCCGAAAAAAACCTCTTGTGGAGAACACGGAGAAAAGGATTTACGCAGGCCTTGTAAAGTTTGTTGCTAATGGGGACGAGAGTTTCATTAAGAAATATTTTTCGGGCAGACCGGCAGGGAAGGTTATTAGTGTAGATGGTCCAGCGGGGACGGTCACTACTTTTGGGGGTCAGGCGCTTGTAGATTGTAATTTCTTATTGAAATACAATAGCATCAATAAAGGGACAGGCAAGCACGTACCTCCAAGTATTGAGGACCCGTGCCCGACTGTGGCAACTCAAAACCGATTGGGATTGACGACCGCACAATTTTTGCAGGGTTACTATGGAAATGGTAAAGTACATTCTTTGGACGTTCCTTCGCCCACTATATCTACAAAAGACAGATATGGTAAAGTGGAGCCTATTTTCTTAACTAATTATTACAGTTCTGGAGGGCAATTAGGTTCCATTGAAAACCCGTGCCCGACGATTATGAATGTACCAAAGCAAGTTTTAACCTCAACACATTTTATTTTTAATCCGCAATACAAGAGTAAGGGATCATCGACACAAAACCCATGCCCGACGATTATCGCACGACAAGACAAGGCACCTCTAAGTCTAGTTGTGTGTGAAATGGGGGAAGGGTTTGCCATACCGATTTATGAAGACGATACCGAAACGATGGTGAAGATTAAATACTTTATGGCAACCTATGGGATTGTGGACATTAAAATGCGGATGCTGTTGATAAATGAACTTTTGAGAATTCAAGGATTCCCTGACGGTTACCAGCTAGTAGGCACTCAAACGGACCGTAAGAAATTCATTGGAAACTCTGTTGAGGTTACTACTGCCAAGAAGCTATTTGAAGCACACCATGACGGGCTTAAAGAGCACTTTGCAGAATTAAGGAGAGTGGCATAGTCAAATAAAACAAGGGATTTTTAGGATTTTATAACATTTAGTAATACTTTTGAGTACTTAAAACGGGGAGGTTTTACTAACTAAAACAAATGAATGATGAAGAGATTCAACAAGTTTTTAAAGAGGAATTCCATAGTTTTTTTCGCTGTGGCTATTACTCCCGTGGCTATTATTGTGAGCCCACCATGGCCTTTACGGTTATTCGGTGTTCAAGTTTTATGTGTTGTGATATGGTTATATATCAAAATCAAATTAAAAGAAAAAGAGGACGGGCTTTAATTAGACCGTCCCAAAATTAAATTAAATTAAATCAAATCGTATGAAAAATTTAGCATTCATTCTATTGCTGACAATACTAGGTATTAGTTCAGCACAGGCACAATTCGGGCAGCAGCCCGAGAGAGAGGACAGATTTTCCAACACTCTTGGACTTGACCCCAAAAACGCAATTTGGGGAGGAAAGAAAGACAGTCAAGGAAATAGAAGAAACCCACCGGGTTTGGTATTTAAAGGAGGAGCTGCAATTAATATGGATTATTGGGAGCCAAAGGCCTTCATTAATATATTTCAGCATATCCATTATTATGGTATTGGTCTTTCATTACACAGAGAAATACTAACTGTCCCACTTACTTATGGACGGGGCAACACTCAGTCTACTTTAGCTGTACTTATGGGAGTAGAAGTTCAATTTGTAGCCCGTTACGGCCTTGACCATGAGGGCACCGTTTTTCAAGGCTTATACGAAAAAGACACAAGTTATAATCCAGAGTTCCTCAATCCTGCAATTAGCACAAAAATTCGATGGGACAGACCTTTTGAATGGCCGGGCTATATCGAGGGAGAGGGAACCTATACTCAGCGATACGATATCAAAAAGTATTGGGGTCCAGAGTCGGATTGGCAAATGTTTAAAAACCCCGGATTTTATCTTACAATTGGGTTCTATTTTACAGAGATCATCGAGTTACTTAATAACTAAACTTGTAGATATGGCAAATTTGAGAATAATACTCCCTGAGAATTGGGAGCCGAAAAACGAGATAGCTATTAACAAATGGTACCGAAAGATTTGCAGGCACAGGGCAAAGCTACATCTTTTGACACCTATTGAAGTAAACTCGGAGCAATGAAAAAGGCAACTATTGAAGATATAAAAGGGTCCAAGGTTATTGAAGCCATGGACTCTAACCGAGCATATTCTATGACTCCAGAGGGGAAGGTTTTTAATCGTTTCTCCAAGAAGTTTATAACGATACAGAGACACAAGGAAACCAAAAAGAGATACGCTTCAATCGTAATTCGACGGCCTAACAGAAGTTTCAAAATCTACATTGACAAGTGGAAAGCGGAACTATTTCCAACTAAAGATTAAAACTATGATGACAAAAAAAGATATTCCATTAGCTAAAGATTCTTACAAAAAATCAAATGAATCTGACTCATCGTTAGACACAGCGATTCACAACATTATAATTCAAATAAAAGAAACCACTTATAAGGGTTCTTATGAATGTACTTACTGGAACCCACTACCAACTGCTTTTCGTGAGAGAATCCAAAAAATATTTACAAACAAGGGTTATGTGGTTGGGTTTAAAAACGTTGTAAAAACGGACGAAAAAAACAGTTTAGGGAGAGACGTTGAAAAAGTCGAAGTATTTATTAAGTGGAGTTAATCCACCTCAACTAAAAAATATTATGGGATATAGATCAAAATTATTGGTGGCACATACCGCAATAAAGCTACCTAAAGAATTTGCGGAGCAGCACAAAAAGGGCTACTACATAAGTCAGCTTGCCAACGGAAGCCATGTAATGAATATCTCTTCTAAACATGAAACCAAAGGGCATTGGAGCATCCTCCTGGACTTGGAAGAAATTATGAAAAAGGAGACCTCTGAGGTTTATGCTGTTGTTTTGTGGGAGGATGGTAAAGTTGACAGGCATAATTTAAAAACAGGTGAGCATGAAGTTTTTTTACCTAAAGACGATTAATTATGAAAAAGGAGACAACCTACACCAGAAGCAACCTCACAAATGAGCAGAGAGTACTCGCTTGTCGTGGACACCTAACACTAAAAGGGGTTATTCAAATGACTGAACTTTCATATCCTCTTGTGATGCATTACGCACAGAAGCACGGTTTTAGATTCCCTAGTCGAAGGGATGAAATGAGCGTTGCACAATACAAAGACCTTTTAAACAAAAAACCATAGTCTATGAGCAAAATGAATTATGAAACTATCAAAAGAGTTGCTGCCACAGCAAAACTGAGAGTCAGCAATTTGCTTGCTCTTTCACCAAGCAATGACCCATTCTATTGTGGAAGTCCAGGACAGATGGAAATAGAAAGTGAATTAATAGATATAAAAACACCTCCTAAAGATACTTGTGGTTATTTTGGGTTGGTACTGAAACCAAAATATATGCCATTATGGTTAGCAAAAATACTGAAAAACCACCTTAAAATTAGAGAGGGTTGGTTAAATATGCCAAGTTCTCATTTTAAACCACAAGACGGTTGGGATAAAAGGTGGTGGTTTGACCACTCTAAAGGGAAAGAAAACTCTAAACAATGTGAACCTATATTTTGGTGTAAGATTAGAAGTTATTATAAAGTAGAAATAATACTAAATGAAGGGCATCCATTTTCTTGGAAAACTAAAGACCCAAAAGGCAAATATGCAGTTGCCGAATAATTAATTATAACGGCTGAGATATGAATAGTAAACCCCTTTTTTGGCGTGGGGATAGAAAAACGCTGAGTTAATTAAATACATATATTAAAAATGGCGAAATTTAGAAAAAAGCCCGTAGTAATTGAAGCGTTTAAATGGACGTTTGACAAAGTACCTGACTGGTGGAAAGAAGCCTCTGATGAATTTAAAATTGATGTAAGTACAACTTCTGTATTTATACCAACCTTAGAAGGTACTCATGAAGCAAAAAAAGGCGACTACATCATTAAAGGAATACAAGGCGAGTTGTACCCTTGTAAGCCTGACATTTTTGAACAGACCTACGAAGCTGTTTAAATGACTAAAGCGAGCGGTGGCAAGGGGTTTATTATTTATATCTCTTGTTACCAAATCGTTTTAATGTTTGGTAACACCGAATATCATTAACTAAAAATAATAATAAATGGATGATCTAGAAGGATTGATTGAATGGGTAAAAACTGAAAAAGGTATTACCGAAATAGATGCGACAGAATTAATTGATTTAGTACCAGAATACGAATTATGGAAACTAAGAAACTAGGTAGTTTATATTTAATAGAATGGGTGGATAGTTATTCTATAAATGAAGGATGGGAATTAATAAAAGATATAGAAGAACCAGAGTTGGTGGTTTGCCACTCTGTTGGTTATGTTTTAAAAGAGAATAACAAAAACATAATGATAGTTCCACACATATCTGATACGGATAATATAGAGAGTTTAGGCGCTTATAGAGGTGCTCTAGTTATACCAAAAGTTTCAATTTTAAACAAAAAAGAATTAACTGTAACTAGTGTTGTTATGCCGAAGGGTAAGGCGGGAATAACGGATTTAGTTGGACTATGCCCTTCGTGTAGAGAGGAAATTAGTAGAAATGGAGTGTTTAACAACCATAACTGTAAAAAACCCTAAGATTCTGTACAAATCTCAGGGCGTTGGCACCGAAGGTCAAAGGATCAAAATGACAAAGAGTTTTAATTCAAACTCACATACTTGGTAATAATAACTGCAGTACAAATATAAGAAATTAAAAATGAACAGTAAAAAAGAGGGGCTTGACCCAAGAGAAATAGAGTACCATTGGAAAACACTCCCAACACTGGCCGAATTAAATAAGGCTAATATCGATGATCGTAGTACTATAAAAGTAAAGGACCATATCTACGATAGGTTATGTGTGGCTTTAGGAGTGACAAAAAAGAAGTTAGAAGAGTTATCTACGAAAAGATTAGATAAACTAGCTGCGGGATGGTTTCTTGCAACATGGAATAGCACTCTTTTTGAGCACAGAGATATAACTGCGAACTATAGAATACCTGACCAGTATCGTGTTATTGGCGTATTTCCTAATTACATAACTATATGCCTGTATTCTGGATTTAATAAAGGATATGAAGAAGCTCCTGGAGCAGATGTAAAATCTTTTATTAAAGAGGTCGAAAATATACAATTAAAATATGATGATTTCTACTTAATGGGAAATAGGATAACATCGTCTACATAACAAATTAAAAATGAGCAATAAAAAAGAGGGGCTTGACCCAAGAGAAATAGAAGTTCAAAAGGACAGGAGAGAGCCCACCCCGAGACTACGGCAGGGGAGTAATTTAACTCCTAAGAAGAAAAAACGTAAAAAACGATAGTATGGAAAGAGAGATGCCATTTGGCGAAGAATGGAAAAAAGAAATGAAAAATTTCAAAAAGGACGAACTAATCGAAATGCTTCGTTCAGCTCTAATAGCAAAAAATGATTTAGAAATGCAAAGAAAAAATGAGAAACATGAAAAAATTTAAAAAAGGAGATTCAGTTAGGGTTATTATTGACAAAGTGTTAGGTAAAAACGGCCATAAACCCAATTTAACTATTGGGGAAGAAAAAATGGTTTTAGGGATTATATTGGACTCTAAGGGTAACTACCATTTAGATGTGGGTTTAAAATCTAAACTCAATTGGATTTCAAGCATTGAAACGGGGGAGGAGTTACTCGATGGAGATAAGATTCATTGGTGCCATCCTTCTCGTTTTGAACATTCTCACATAGGAACGGAGGAAAGAAAAAAACTATAGAATTATGAATAAGCAACAATTTGAAAAAATATCAAAGTGGCAAACGAAAACGTTTGGAGAAGCAACCGCACTTTCAAAAATGGCTCATTTAAAAGATGAGATAAAGGAATTAGAACACGAATTGCGAATGCATAGCCAGTTAAAAGGCCATATGCAACATCCAAAGGCAAATAAAATAATTAAAGAAAGGGAATTTGCCGACTGTTTCATTTTGCTTTTTGGAGCAGCCGCTTCTGATGGTATGAGTTATAAAGATATATGTAGATGTATTGAAGAAAAAATGCAAATCAACTATAACCGAAAATGGGGAGAGCCACAACCAAACGGAGTGGTTAATCATATAAAAAAACAGAAATAATGGGACTATTCAGCACAACTTATCACAAACACACCCACACCTCAACGTCTGTACCTTACGAGAAAACGGTTATTGAGAAGAGAGCGCCTACGGACGACTCCATAAAATTGTGGGACGAGTACTTAGAAAAAGCAAAGAACCGCATCCTATCGGTCTTTAAATTGGAGGATAACACTATTGGACAAGGAGTAAATGCGATAGTGGTGGCTTTTGTGGATGAAAGTTTCACGACCGCACTTGCAGCTCCAGCCCTAAAATACTTTGTTCGGTTCCTTTTAAACGGAGAAAAGTTTGAGTTCAAGTTTGACCTTGATCCCTTCGAGGTCCAGGAGCTCAGAAAAGACCCGTATAGTGCCGACCAAAAAATATTGGCTAAGGTGGTGGAGAAAATGAGCCAAATAATCTCTATTAAGATTCTTGAAGCAGTTGGCACTAAAAAAATAGGATTAAAAGAAGACTATACACTTAAATAATGCAGGACAACGACAGATTGCTAGAAGATTACGGAGATAAGGTTGAGAGGCGTTATGAGGACCCGTTTGTTCCGGGACAGGGGCTTTTTGATATTATTCATGCCATACCCACCGGCAAACGAAATGTGACGGTGATTAAGGTCAGGCAAGCCTATAACCTATATGATGCGGGTTCTTTGCTGAGTGCTATAAGAACAGCTCGAGACAATTATAAAGAAATGAAAAACTTAGTGGGACCATAATGGTTCCAAAGGAGTCATTGGCTGTAGAGTTGAGACTATTACTGGTGGCTCCTTTAACACGAATAAAAGCAATGCCCGAAGCTTAAAGACGGCAACTAAATTATTTATTATGAAAAAAGTGTTATTATTATTATTATTGACAATCGCATTTGTTGGATGCGAAACCGAACCACAGATTGAACAGCAAGACGGAACTGAACTTGTATTATCTGTGGATGAGGGACAAGTAGAAGGGCCTTCAATAAGTACAATCTGTCAAGGAGACACTGGATGGGGAGGAATCCAGTATCACATTTATCAGTTAGGATTATTTTGTTATGAAAACAACAGCCTAATAGGAACATTTCAGGTAGATTGTAGCACTACTTATTCTAGGTGTCAAGCATACGAATTAATGCGCTCACCCGAATCAATTACAACACTAGGACAAACAGACGGAGGTTATTGTGACGGGGTACCTTGTGGGCAAGCGTGTCCAAATGGAGACACTCATCCATGTCCAGATGCATCGACACCCTCAGAACAGTTAGGCGGAACATTAGGCCCAGATGGATGGGAATATTGCGAAGGGAGCAATACATCTAGGAAAAGTTGTTTTGGATTTGGAGGTGTCGGATGTGCCTATTGGGTATATGAAGTATTTGTAGATGGTAAATGGACTTCTTCAGATCTTGAAGGATATAACAATGAGTGTGGTATAGTCCAAGACTAGGGGGTT
>TARA_R110000803_G_scaffold132932_3_pt1 | contig 17759 bp, 7 predicted proteins | sample TARA_R110000803 | Tara Oceans TARA_R110000803 (sample SAMEA4397772) | marine metagenome | biome: Polar Biome; feature: [SRF] surface water layer (ENVO:00010504); material: water (ENVO:00002006), including particulate matter (ENVO:01000060) such as... | depth 5 m | reverse complement strand
CGTCCAAATACGGATATGTCTGATGCGTTAAATGTAACATTTGGAGACGATCATAAATCTAGCGCAGGAGATGTAACTTCAGGTGGAGATTTTGGAGTCTTAAAACCTACCGCTGGTAATAAAGCAGTAGAGGGGTCTATGCTTTCCTCTACTTCTAGAATTATAGGCTCTGTAACTGATGATGTTTTAGGCCTTATATTTTTCTTTGTATGGTCTGCAAACGCTGATGAAATGGGTGTTTGGGCTTATGACCGAGATGGTATTCTTCCAGGGTCTACAGCTGATACTTATATTGAGGTTTATACTTCTTCTAGATTTGCTTTCCCAGCTCAAGGATTTGTTGATGGGGATATAGTTCATATAGGATATAAAGATGCGTCTGATAATGACTCTTCAGAAGCTTCTGAGATGTCTAAAAGTGTAATCCTATACTTTACTGACAACATTAATGAGCCGAAAAAACTAGATGTTTTTAAAGCTATGACCAATGATGATATTGGTGGATACGATTTATATAGCGTTAACGACTTAATAAAAGCCTGCCCAAGAACACCTTTAGAGCCTATTGCTTTTGAGTTTAGTACAGTTCTTGACCGTCAAGTATCTAACTTTGAAAAGTTGCCAGGTATGCAGTTTGCATATCAGTTTTTATATAAAGGAGGTGTAGACAGTCCTATATCCACATACTCTAAGCTAGCTATACCTAAAGAATATCTCCAGCAGGGGGTAAATACAGTAGCTGGCCTTGGGATTAACGTGTGTTTTTTAACAGTCCCTAAAGAATCTGTTTCAGCACCTCAGATTAAAAACATCACGGAAGAGGTAGAGAAAATACGCTTACTAGTTCGTTTTGGAAACGCAGGAGGATTTAAAATCATTGAAGAGGTAGTACCTGACGATGCTGCAAATTATTCATTCTATAACGATAGAGTTTTATATCCTGTATCGGAAGAAGAGACTGCTATGCATTTCTCAGGTTTACCTAAAAAGGCTAGAGCTCAAGCGATTGTTTCTAATAGGTTAATGTATGCTAACTATCTAGAAGGCTTCGATAGTGTAGAGTGTAAAGCTATAGGAATGCCTATATACAAAGAAGCAGCGCAAAACGCTGCAGACCTAACTATCCGCGTGATACCTTTTTTAATGCAGCCTTTAACTTCTTCAACAGCTATCGCTGCAGCAGGTTTTGCGGAACAAAAAGTTGCTGGGTATAAAATTGATACAGGAGGTGTTCCTTGGGCTCCTCTTCCTATAGGGACTGTTATAAACGTTCAATGGGGTGCAACCCCAGAAAACAACTACACTATATACGATTATACAAATTCTTTCCACGGTAATAGACAAGTAGGTTCTTCAGAGCCTGAGTGGGCAAATGGAGCTCCATCTTATGATACTGAAAATGCAGAAAACTTAGGGGATGAGTATCGAGTTCACAGCTCAGGGTTAGGGGTTGCTGCAGGTAATGTTTTGTTTGGGGCTAATTCAGGAGTTGGTTTTCACGTAGATGACTCAGCCCCCACAACAGCTTTATACAATGAGTGGGTTTCTCGAAGCCCTGAAGACCCTTCTGTTGAGGTCGTTACACCTGTAGTCCACGGAACTTCTGCTGCCGCTCCTCTTATTATAAAAGGTGGACCCCTTACATTCAGCCTTAAATTTAAAACTAACTTTTCTACCGATAATGGTGAAGACTCAAGAGACTTTGTTAAAAAAGCTATAATTCATTTTTTGACAGATTCAGGAGAGATGCCTGTGTTAGAGGTGAATGATATTACAACCCCTTTCGCTACGGAGGTGATCCCGACTAAGAGCACCTCTGAATATAGTTTTGATTTGCAAATGCCTGAAGCGGGTGAGGGTCCTCGAACTTGGGGTTACAGTTATAACGACTCAGGTCCTCATGAATTAGTTTCTGCTCTTGGAAGTGTAGTGCCTCAAGTTCAAGAAGGAGCCCCTGACCCTTCCGTGGATTTCTTTGAGCCTTTCCATCACAACTCTCCAGCAGGGTATATAGCTGTAACAAAAGCTGATGTAAAGATTGGGTTAGTTAGCATGAATACCACTATGGATGCTCGATATCCTCAAGAGAGTGGTTTTTATCACGATGCTTATTTAGCTTTAGAGGTGCAAGGATTGGAAAATATTGAAATCAGAACATGTATACCCGTTCTTACCAAAAAACCCAACCCTACGACATATTCGAATAAGGGGCAAAAGACTTTGTACGATTTAGATCTTGAGAAATGGCTAGTATATCACCCTGATGATATTACTGAAACTTTAGCAGAAAGCTATAAATCAACTCCAGGCTATGATACTGGGACACTCGACCCAGATGACCCTCGCGAAAACTGGTATTTTATAAAACACGATGAGATTGATGCTGCTGCTTACGTCACCGAGAACTCTCGCGCCCTTCATGTTTATGATCACAACACAGAGCAGAATCGGCTTAAAGCGGTAGGTTTTCTTAGGGTTAATAATAGTTTATCGGGAGGAGAACCAAAAATTTTACGTAATGCAGAAGAAACCGTTGAATTTAATACGGCTATTTTCGAGTCTATTACAGAGGGTCTGCTACCTTCAGAAGTTTCAGAGAAGTTTAAATTTTCTTTTGTAGATGGAGAATCACTAAAACCTTTAAACGGTGGCGCTGCATTTATGGGGGAGATGATGTGGCATCAAGAAAAGATGTTAGGAGCTTTTTATAGGAATATTGCCAACTTTGATTACGAAGATGTTGTTTTTGATGAAGCTTTTTTCTATCACTCACTTGCTATTGAAAAATCACACAGCTGGGTTGAGATACTGCATTCTTCGTCTTTTGTTTCTTTGGGTGGGCTTATAGATCAGAATGCAAGCTTTAAAACCTCAGCTACTCATGACTTTGGAATTGTATACTATGACGAGCGAGGAAGGGCTGGAAACGCAAACTTTTTAGACAGTGTATATGTAGGTGGCTATTCAGGGATGGAACCATTTAGAGAGGGAAGACAAGGCAGGGTTCAAATATCTATGTTACTTCAACACGACCCTCCTTCTTGGGCTCGTTCTTATCAAATGGTGTATGGAGGAAACTCTAGTATAGGTGATTTTATTCAATATACTACAGGTCCAGCGTTTGTAAACATTACAGACAATGAAGATTCTGTAGAAAATGAGAATGGTATTATATACGTCTCTCTTGCAAACCTGCAAGGAGTTAATGAGGTGTCGTATTCTGACGCTTGGGGAGCTGTAAATAAAGACGGGGGAAAAGCTCTTTACACATACTCCCCAGGGGATAAGCTAAGGATTATATCTTATTTAAGTGGAGATGGGGAAACAGAGGTATTTCCTCATAAATATGATTTTGAGATTTTAGGGGTTAAGACTATGACCTCTAGCACTGATGAGAATCCATTCTATCATTCTGAGGATGAGGGAGATGGAGTTCACCCTTCTAAAGTAGGTGAGTTTCTTGTGTTAAGAAACAATTCTTTGGCTATTAAATTCTCTTATGGGGATATATACAACAGCTACACTTCTGAAGACGGCTTTGATGGTGCTACAGCAGAAAACTATTGGAATAATAGAACTTTAGTTGAAATATATTCACCTAAAAAAGTTCTAGAGCTAGACTCTAGAATGTATTACGAGACTGGTCCAAAATACAATGTCTCTATGTCGACTCTTGGGAATATGAGCCATCAAACAAACCCTATTCTTATTGAAGATGGAGATGTTTATTGGAGAAGGGTTCCTCTTAATACCCCTAGACGGTCCAATGGGGTTTTTCTTCCTCTTTTAAACTTTGATAGTAAGCATCCTAGGTTTAGAAATTATTTTGTAGAGACTAACTCTTTTACAGATCTTTTCCCAGGAGCTAACGGTAAAAGCTATGGAAAGCCTAAGATTATATTCTCTGATGCCACAGAAACCAGGAATAAGGCTTCAGTGACTTTCTCAGAAAAAAACAACTACTCCGCTAGGTTTAATAGCTTCACTAGATTTAACCCTTCTGTCTTACCATATAAAGACCTTCCCAATGAGTACGGTTCTATTATGTCTTTGGTTAATGAATATGATTCTGTTCTTGTAATTCAAGAAAACAAAGTCAGCGCCGTCCCTGTAGAAAGAAACATCCTTGCTACTGCGGGAGGCTCTACAAGCTTAATGGCATCTGGTAAAGTTCTAGGAACGCAAAAGTTTTACGCTGGAAATTACGGTTGTGACACAAACCCAGAAAGTGTTGTTCGAGCTGGGACTTCAGTATACTTTGCCAGCAAAAAGAATAAAGAAGTGTATATGTACTCTCCTAATCAAGGCCTTGCCGTGGTCTCAGACTTAGGGATGAAAACCTTTTTCTACAATCTCTTTTCTAGTGCCATGGATAACGTTGAAACTCAAGGACCTGTAAGGGTTGTTGGGGGGTACGATCCGCTTAAAGACGAGTATCTTCTTTCTGTTATTAACGACAGTCTTACGGCTATAGTGGCTTACGATACCGATGATATCCCTCCACCTCTTTCTCCTATTGTGCAATTCGAAGGTGTAATAGAAGATGTTATGTATGAAGATAATGGCGGGGGTAACGACGTTGCCGTAGCTCTTCTTCAAGAGGACCTTGCTAACACTAATAATGAAATAGAAGAATTAGAAATCCTTAACGAGGGACTAACATTAGACCTTGCAGCCGCTGAAAACCTTTTAAGCGGTTTAGAAACTACTTTCTCAAACCTTTTAGCAGATTTTGCAAATGCAGATTTGTATGGGGCGGAGATTACAAGCATCACACTGCCTAACGGAACTGTTGTTCAAGTACTTAGTTACGCTCAATACACAAATGTAATAACAGGGCTTATAGCTGAACAAGAACTTGTGGTAAATGGATTAGAAGATGATTTTATTTATGCGCTAGAAAAGATTGGGTTAACTTATAATAGTTTTATAGGTTCTACAAATGCTTTTCTGTCTTTAATTTCTTCTTTTGAAGAAGTCTTAGATGAGCTAAACTTACAAGATTCTCTTATTGCAATAACAACTTCCACGACAGAGATAACCAATCTTATTCCTGAAGTTTCTACTACTTCTCTTCCGTTAAGTAACGGAAGTACCGTCTCGGTAATAGGAGTGGATGAGCAAGACAACTCCTGGATGACGAGCATATACACGCTTTCACTTTCTATAAGTAACCTTCTTGGTGAAGGGGGGAGCAATTCTTTTGCTAATCAGGTCATCACAGCTGTAAACAATTTAGACGAAACAAAGAGCAGCTTAGCTCAACAACTTAGAAACGTTTTACTTTCTATGACCTCTTTAACAGGTCCTGATGGACTTATATTACCTCCTGAGGCTTTACCTGATGGATTAGAAGCCTTCATGAATGGGTCAGGTCTTGATGGATTAGATACAGACGGAGACGGCATTTTACAGAGCGACGAAGTTCTTACAGCGGGAGATATTACAGATAAAATTCAGCCAGCTTTTACAGAATATATTAATGCTTTAACAGTAGTTAATACTGATCTTGCTAATTTTATAGATTCTCTTCTTGCTGTTATAGATAATAGTGGCGGTAATTTCGGATTTGGACCTATCACTGCAGAGACAGCACAAAGTGGCGAAGGATTTGCTGCTTATATCGACTATATAGAGGGTAAACTTTCTGCAGCACAAAGTGCTTTTGCAGGCCAGTCACAGGATTTAGACGCTGCAAATTTATCCTTAACAACTTTACAAGATGAATTAGTTTCTACCTGGAATGCAGCTTTCAACAGTGGATTCCTTCAGATGAATGGATTCCCAGACGCGCAATTAATAACCGATTTTAATGAGGGTGTAATTCCAGATCTTACATCTGGTATAAGCACTTCCGTTGCCACTAATCAGAATTTACATAACCGTATCGGTAATCACATTGAGCTGCTTAGCAATCTCCACGAAGTTTTATTAGCTGCAGGATACGCCCCTTATGATTCCGCCACTCAAGCAACGTTAAATCAAAATCCAGATAATGAGGGTGCATATAGATACTTCCCTCTTGTTGTCGCAACTGACTCTGCTCTTATAAATCTAAAGGCATTCCAGCAGCTTTTCTCAGAACATTCTACCACCCCGTCGTTTGGAAAACAAGGGTATTATAATGAAGATGAGCAAGTTACTAACAGGACTGTATCTGCTATTGATATTGTAAACCTTGTTGAAGAGGCTTTAAATGGGGTTAAAAACGCTATAGATACTATCCAGGCGAACTTAGTAAGTAATAACATTTTCGGGTCACCTGAAGACTTTCCTCCTAGCTACCTATCTCAAAACATTTTAGACCTTCTTGTTGTTGATGGTGTAATCACAACTACATCAGCGGCTAATCTTACTCAGTATATCCAAGCTAACGGAATTACTATAGATGAATTACATAGTGTAAAAAAAGAATTTGAAAGACGAAAATACCCAACGGGTGTTTATGATCCTGAGACTCAGGGAATGGGTCAATATCCACAATCTCTAGATGCGGAAAAATTCCAACGTATTGCTTTTGATTTTAATACGGATGGAAGTATCGGATCAGCCGATTTACTTGGTTTCCTCATAAATTATGGACAACAGGTTAACGATGCAGGAAAAACTTATACTTACGAGACAAACCCTGATGGATCCTTAGTAGAAGTAGAACGCCCAGACGGAGAAGTTCACTACGTAGTAATAGAAAAAGAAACATGAATAGCAACGCAACTATAGCCTTTGACAATAAAAAACATTCTTGGAAAACAAGGTATTCTTTTTTAAGTAACTGCTACGCCTGCCTAGATAAAATGTTTTTCTCTTCCCCGAAAGAGTCTGTATTGTCGGCTAGCACTTTATGGGCTCATGGTATCGGCGATATTAACAACAATTTTTACAATCAAGGATACACTTCTAGCATAGCCGTTACCTTTAATGCTCACGCTTCAAAAGGTTTCGGAGCTGCTTCCCCTAAAGTTTCTTCTAATAAGATATACAAGTCCTTCTCTCTTGAGGGAACTACCAATATGTCAGGGGCCAATATCTTTAAAGTAAATAACTCCTCTCAACCGTCACAACTTAAAACCACTGACATTGGGCTGCTAGAAGAAAAAGGTGGTATTTTGTATGGGCATATAGGACGAGAACAAAAAGTTACTGCGAGCAACGTAAAAGCTATAGGTCGGATAGAAGAAGTTGTAGAAGCAAATACCGTAGAGGGCCTTTTAGAGGCTCCTGACGGCACTCCATTTGTTTACACAGGGGAAGGTACCTTATTGGCCTTTAAGGTGAACGTACAGGGTGGATTTCTACCAACATCTACAGATGCTAAACTTATAAAGTCTTCTGATGCAGGTGGAGCAAATCAAGTTCTATTACCTTATTATTTAGATGGCAACACTTCTACCCTTAATGCAAATTTTTTAAATCCTAATATTTCTTTTGAGAGCTATCAGTCTTTTGGTAGTTTATTTTCTATTGCGGGAGAATTAGGAATACCTTTTTATAAGAACGGGTACTTCCTTATAGAGCGATTATCTGGTGATATATCGTATGTAGAATCTAGTGAAAATGAATATCTTTACGCTATAACCCCTAGTTCTGTTAATGGGGATTCACCAAAAGGTCAATATGCTGATGCTGTAGTAACTCTAGGTTCTGAGGATTTTGAACTGTTCGCTTTGAACGTTGAGTTCGAGACAACTGATTACAGCCATAGTGGGGAAGTTAAGCAGTAATTCATTAAATTTGTAGTACAAGACAAAAGTAAACATGAGGAAAATTAAAAAATACGAAGGAGGCGGGTTAGCTCCTTGGGCAGTTGGCGGGCAGGTTCTAGGTAACCTTGTTAATATTGGTGTAGGGATAGGTCAAAGAAAAAAAGGAAAGAAAAGATACGAAGAGGGTCGAGAGGATTTTATAGGGAATTTAGGAGCTAGTGATGCTTTAGCGAGTGCTTCTGACGAAGCAGCAGGTTTTGCAAACTTAGCTGGAAAGCAAGGTAATGAGAAGTCAGACAGCGCTTTAGCTGGACTTCTTACAGCTACCAAGTCTGGTGATCCTAGATTTATGCAGACTTTAGGTATAGATCAAATAGCCTCAGACACACAAGAGCGAGGTTTACTAACAGCTCAAAATATAGCTTCCGCCCGATCACCTTTAGTACAAGCTGAAGAGACAGCTAAAGATCAGATGACGGGTCTTTACGGGCAAGATATGGCCGAAGGTACAGCCGCTTTTAATCAGGGTACGGAAAACATTATGGGTGGGGCAAGCGGGCTTTTAAACATGCCATTAGACATGATGACGGCTGAGGCCGCAGGTGTTAATTTCGGGCTTGGAAAAGATGGGGGGTTCGTTAAAAAAGACTATGCGTCAGGAGGTTTAATAGGTCAAGGCAGCATGTCAATGAAAGGCTTCGGAGGTTTTAAAAAAGATGAAGAAGAGGAAGAGGAGGAAGAGGAGGTTGTTAATGAGTGGGAGCGATGGAGTAAATTTAATGAGGAGCATGGTGAGCTTGCTAACGGTGGGACTATTCAACAACTGATAGCAGAAGGCGGGAGTTTTATAACCCCAGGGGAAGAAAACCATGAGACTCAAGAGTTTGATATAGTAGATTCAGAGACGGGTGAAACGGTGGCTAAAACAACAGGAAACGAAAGACACGAAAATACAGCAGACGGTTTGTCTATAACGAATAGCAAGCAAGAGCAAGGCATGATGGATGCGTATTCGATGATACGAGACCCAAAAAACCCTACTGTAGAAGAGGCAAGAAATGCAGTTCTAGCTATGTATAAGGTGTACGGTCTTGATCAGTTTAACAACAACCAAGCATAATGGCAACTAATCCAATATACTCTGGCCCAGGCCTGCAACTAGATGGTTTTGGTAAGCTTACAGAAGTAGCCTTAGCCGTTCAAAGTCAAAAGCAAAAAGCTATGACAGGGCAATTAAAGGCCTTGGACGCTCAAAGAGATAAGATACGCGATAAAGCTACTCTTGGTAATGAATACAATCCAAATGTACTTGTAGCAGGTGTCAGGCCTTTTTGGTTAGAGTATATAAGTGAGTTTGACAATCAGATAGAAAACTTAACGGATCGTAATGGGAATCCAATAAACACTATACATCAAGGTAGAGTTATGGCTCAAGAGGCTATAAATTTTCACAATAGCTTAAAGGGATTTCAATATAATCGGAATGGAGACGCTGTTTCTTCAAAAGCAAGAGAATCATTAACACAACTTATATTAAACCCTTCTACACTAAATAATTTTTCAAAGCAATTGCCTGTAGACATGACGGTTCATCCTAATATGGAAGGTTTAGCGTTAATGGATGAGTATGCTGAGTACGGATTTATGGGGGTGGCTAAAAGTCAAATGCTAGACGCGTCTTATAGAGACGGAGGATATCATGACTATGGTGAAATAGATTACACTAGTGGACTTCCAGTTCTGAAAATTTTTAACCCTACAGGAATGGAGGGTGTAAGCGGTCCAACATCTTTAGATGAGATGCCTATATACGGAGATAACAGTAGTGCTCTTTATGATATACATAAATTTGCTACAGAGATGGCACCTATGTCTTTATCTGATATAGGGAAACAATTTGTACAGCCTTTAGTTAAAGGTGATAGAGAAGGATTAGGTTGGGATAAGATTTTTGCAGAAACAAGAACTACTGGTGTTTTAAATTCTCCTAGTAGAAACGGACAGTCAGCTAGGTACGCGATGTACAAAGAATACTTTAAGGAAAACCCTGACTATTTAAGTAAAGAAGAAGCTAACGCTTTTAAATATTTACAACCAGAGTTAGCTTTTGAGAGAGACGCAGAAGGAAATACAGTTGCTACTCCAACACAATTAGAAGAGCTTGATAATAGATTTCGCAAGTTGATGCAAAACTCTAACCTATTTGATGAAATAGTAAGAGGCTCTAACTATGATAGAAGTATACCAACTGATGCTACTGAAGCGGAAGGCTTAGATGCTTTATCAGCCGTAGCTAACTCAATGACTACTGCTAATCCAAATAACGTTTGGGGGTGGGACGATTTAGAATCAATGGTTGCAGATGACAAACTCTTGTTTGATGAAGGCAATCAAGATAGATTTGTTCAGGGATATGCTAGATTAATGGCACAGAATTATGCAACTTTAGGTGGAGGGAATATAAACTCTCAAACTACAGTTAATGACATTTTAATGGCAGACGCTCCTGGTTGGAGATTAGTTGGCCTCCCTCCTGAGAATGCCGCTGGTGTTACACGTCAGTTTGTAGAATCTTTTGGTGGTACAGGCCTTCCCAATGTACTTGGTAATTTTGCAATAAACATGAGCGGAGCTACTTCAAGTCAGTTTTCACCTAAAACGGGTGTTGATGGGCCTATAGATAACGTTTACTTTAACAATGACGGCACAATAAGCGTTAAGTTAAATAAAACAGGGACTACAGGAGCTTTAACAAGCTCAGAAGGAAGAAATATTGTTCCTATAGAAGGTAGCTTTTCTTTTGCGGCAGGAGATCCTTTATTTAGTATAGGTGTAGATGCAGACGGAGGAAATGAAATTCTTGGTGGTGGGTATGTCGAAGCGGACAGTCCTTTACTTTCGTCACCTTATGAGACGGGATCTTCCGATCTTGTGTTTTCTCTTAGCCTCCTAAACGACAGGGCTAAGCTTATAGAGCTTGGAACTAAGCTAGATGATTACTTTAAAGTAAGAGGTAAAAACTTTCCAAATGCAGTTAGCCCTGATTTAGGATACACTCTTAATCTTTTCTATTCAAAATCGAATAACTAAATTATATGGAACCAGAAGAAATAGAAGCTTTAATTGCTGCTGAAAGAGCAAAGAGCGTATCTGACGATGCAATCTTATCTAGATTACGTTTTCAAGGTATTGATGCAACAGAGTACTTAAAAAAAAAAGACGAAACCGAAGGGTCCTCTTCGGTCTCAGGTTCGGAGACGGGCAATATGGCCTCTGTTTCGAGTATCAGTCCTTTTCTCGGACAAACAGATACTTCTTCGGTTGGACTTGTAGCTGATCCCCCTCTTTTAGCAAACGCATGGGATATAGCCTCTCCCGAAGACAGAGAGTCCTTACATATTTCTCCAGAGTATTACGATGGATATCAGAAAGCAGGGTTTATTGAGCTAGCAAATACTGTTCAGCAATATAACCTCCCTAACATAACTGAAGTATACCAAAGTTTTCTATCAAACAATGAAAGCTGGTTTACTTCTGTACCTAAAGGTGTAGACGCTTTAGCTTCCGAACTTATTCAAAACGAGCAGTTTATAGAGGAGCATTTAGGCGGAGTGGCGACTACAATAGACAGTTATGCTTATGGCTCTCAGGGTGGTATAGGCGGTGTAAGCCTTCCTCCAATACAAAGATCTACTGAGGCAATAGAGCAAGACAGAACTAAAATAGCTAAAAAGTTTCTTAATCAAGCGTTGCTTGACGCTACTGCTAACGCCTTAAGGAATAACATGCCCGACAACGTAAAAGGGGATGAGAAGGCTTTAGAGTATATGGAGCAGTACATGCTGGAGAATTACAGAAGCATGATTGATCTATCTGGAGATGGAACAGTTGGGAATACACCATTTTTACAATTTGACGGGTTTGAAACTTGGAGAAGCGGGGATGTAGTTGGGGTTGCCCCACAATTCTCAGGCTATTTAGCTGATAAGTTTGAAGCAGCAGGAATAGATATAATTAATTCCGTATATAACTTTTTTGGAGGAAGCGCTAAAAACGTTTCCGAAAGAAGAGAGGAAGCAGAAAGAATAAGAGAAGAAACTCTACAATTCCAAAATGGAGTAGGTGAGTCTTTTTCTAATAACGACTTTATAAACGGTATAAAACAAATAGCAGGATTTGCCGCTGAAGCCACTCCTACTATGGCGGTTATGATTCCTGCAGCCACAGCCACAGGCGGGTTAGGGCTAGGGTTTTGGTGGACAACAGGATTAATTTCTCTTGAAGGTGCAACTATCTCTACTATACAAGAGGCAGCACGGACTAGAGGCCATGATATGTTTAAGACATATACTAAGAACGGAGAAACAATTAGCCATAGCGAGATGATGCTTGCTACGGGAGGTGATCCTGAGTTAGCGCTAGGATATACGGAAGGCTTCAATGAGTCTGCTAGGCAGGGCCACTTATCATCAGTATTTGGTACTGATATGGTAGCTACAGGAGCTAGCTCTTTATTCTTTTTAAGGGCTTTAAGAGGCGTTAAAGGGGGCGCTCCAGGAGCCGCAGCTTCTGATTGGTGGAAGTACCACTTAGCTAACGCAGGGTATTCTGTGCCTGTTACTGGAGTAACTGGAGGGTTAGCCGCGATGTCTAATTACGTTAGTATAATGGAAAGAACAGGGCAAGAAATTGTCTGGGCTGACGTAAGGCAAATAGGACTAGATGTATCTATATCAGCTGGGGTTAGTATTGGTCCTGCAGGGGCTATTATAGGATCTGGAATAAACAGAATGTCAAGCACTAACACTACAGCTTTAACAAGAGATAGAGTTGGTAGAAACGGAGGCAATATAAAGATCCAACAAGAAAGAACTCATCTTTTAAGAGTTGTAAGGGAGAAACCAAATACACAAGAGGCCTTTAGCGCAGAGCGAAGGCTTGTTGATATTGAAAACAAAGTGTCTGCAAGTAATCTAGCGGATGAAGAGTTTTACACGAGGATGAATGAGCATGACTATAGCGAGATTGTCAACCTTCATAAAGAATTTAATAAAAAATTCGCAGAAAGAACAGCCTTAGACGACCCAACCTCACCCGTAGCTAAGGCTTTAGATGCTGAAATGGCAGAGATAATACAAGTAAGACGTAACATTGAATCTTTATATGAGGTTGACAACTCTCCTATAACACCTAAAGAGGTAGTCGATGGAGACGTTTACAGGCCTCTAGACGACCCTACTATAGACAACCCTGTACCATTAGCTTTTGACCCTGCGATGTCTTCGTGGTGGTACACAGAATGGGTGTCCTCTCATGAAAACTTAATTGCTTTACAAGGGAGTGTTATGAAAGCAAGAAAAGGAGGTGAACAAGGCCAAAGGGTTCCTTTATCTCAAGATTTTGATGTGAAGCTAAAATTAATGGATTCTAAAACGGAGAATAGAATTAGAATATCAAGAGATAAAAGAGCCGCTCCAGGAGGGGTTGTTGACCAGCTAACTTCTTTACAAAAGACCCTACCTCCAGAGGTTCTTGAATCTCTTCCAGAAGCTTATCCAAAAGACGCATTAGGATTGTTAGATAGATATTTATACTCTCTACACGCTAAAGAAAGAAATGCTCATGTAATGAGGCTTGATGTAGATAAAATTAGCAAGTTAGAAGCTAAACCAAGTTTAACAAACAAAGAAGTTGCAGAACTGACCAAACTAAGAGGGTATGTAGAAGAAGGTAACGGTAGTGGACTTAGCACAGAAAAAGCTCAAGCTTTTTTAGAAAGTTTATCCCCTGAAGTAAAGGCTTCTTTAGATAAAATCGTGGGCGGAGTAAGATCTATACAGGACGAAACCAGAGCTGCGCTAGTAGAGTATGGGCTTATAGATAGTGAGACTTTTTCTACTTGGTCAAATCAATTTACCGACTACGTGCCTCTTCACGGACAGTCAGTTGACGATGTTGCTGGTGGTATAACCGCATCAAAAAGAAACAATTTCCCTGGAATCCCTAGAGATTTAAGTCTAGAAGGAAGCTACATGAAAAGAGCGGAAGGTCGAAGCGATGAAGCCTCAAACATATTTTCAAGAATCTTATTCGACAATACTAATGTTCATGTTGCGGGTCAAAGAAACCTTGCTTTAAACTCTCTGCATGAGTTAGTTTCAAACAACCCTAACCCAGACGTTTATTCTATCTCGGAAACGGGCAATCCTTTAGACCCAGGAACAATAACAACCTATGTTAACGGTCAAAAAAAATACATCAATTTCGCGAATCCAGAATACGCAAAGTCTTTAAAAACTATGCCTGCCCCTAAGTCTGAAACTTTTATTAGAGCTATAGAGCCTACCTTGAGGTTTATGAGAAAGCTTCCGTCAATGTTCACAAGTTACAATCCTACTTTCTGGGCTGCTAACGCTCCTAGAGACGCTCCAACTTCCGTGCTAAATGCTGTTAGCGCCGCTGAAGCTGCGTTTGGATATGGTATGAGGAACGGCAATGGGCAGCCCGTAAAACCAGGGCAGCTTATAAAAGAAATGGCAATGCCAGGATCTGCGGAATGGACGTCAACTATAAGAACAATAACGGCTAATGAATTCCAAATGTCTGGAGCAGGAGCTGACACTCATATAAACGCTTTATATCAAGAGTATAAAGCCCACGGAGGTAAAACTGGTTGGGCTTTCCAGCAACCTCTCTTAGATCTACAAGCCTCCCTTCGCAGTGAGATTAAGCCAGGCTCTAAGGCTCAAAAGGGAGGGAAATGGTTATTTGACAACTCTTTTGGGATGATCGAATCTTTCAATAACGTTTTTGAATCTGCGTACAGATTCCAAGTGTATAAAGCCGCTCGATCACAAGGTATTGAAGCAGATTATGCTGCTGCTATGTCTAAGAATGCCACTATAGACTTCAATAGAAATGGATCTCAAACTGCTAGCATTAGCGGATTGAAATACTTTTTTAACGCGGGTGTTCAAGGTATAGATAAAACGGTAAAGACTGCAGTTCAAACGAAAGCAAAAGTAGACGCTGAAGGAAACTCACGTAATGCTTTTCAAAGAATTACTACCGCCCAAAAGATGATAGGAGGGATAGCTCTATTTGGAGGGCTAGTCACTGAATTCAACATGAATGTATCTGAAATAGATAGAGACGGAATAAGTTTTTACGATAAAATACCAGACTCTGTAAAGGAGCGAAACATGATTTTTATGATTCCTGGCAGCAAAACAGGACAGAAGGTTTTAGTTCCTTTAGCTTATGGATTTGGATCCGCTTATACTATGGGACTCTCTGGTGCGGAAGTTATGGATGGGCAAAGGTCAGCAGAAGAAGGAGCTCTTTTTGCTGCTAAATCGGTAATTACTAATTTTTCTCCTGTGTATTTTTCAGGGACAGAAAAAGAAGCTTCTAAATCTACAGACCCTGTTAGCGCATTTGGGAAGTTGACTCAAGATATTGCAACTCCTGACGCTCTAAAGCCTATGGTACAAAGCTGGCAAAACGTAGATGCTTTTGGTGGTGAAATAGTCCCTGAAGAAAAAGAGGGGGTTTCTAGATCTTCACAGTATTACACTTCTGGAGTAGCCTTAAGGAATGCAACAGATCTTATTAACAGGTCTACAGGTGGAAGTAAAAACGTATCAGGAGATGTAGATATTAATCCTGATCTTATAGAGCATCTTTTAAATTCTTACGGTGGGGGTATAGCTACATTCCTAGATCGAACGACTGATGCGGTTTTTGATATAAGAACAAAATCGTTGAATGCTTATCCAACTAGCCCTCCTGTAAACCCTGATGAGAATCAAGGCCTAACCCCCACAGTGCAAGGAGGAACTTCTGATGATGGATTCGCTTTTGAGAAGTGGCCTGTAGTAAGAAGATGGTACGGGAAAGATTTCCCATATGCAACTTACGGGAATTACTACGACGCTCAAGAAGTGGTTAGCGCATATATATCTGAGTTTAGCGATCCTCAAGAGTTGAATAGGATGAAGGATGAGGCTATGCCTTCAAGAGATGATCTTAATGAAGAGGATCAAAAGAGATACAACGGATCTTTAGCAATGAAGGAAGTTTTCAGCTCTGTGTCTAAACCTCTCTTAAAGCTTAATGAAACTAGAAAACTTTTAGTAACGAGACAAAGGGATATAAACGCCTGGGTCGGATCTTCTAAAGCCGATATTGCTGAATGGAACAACCTTGAAAGCAAGATTAAAAACATAAAAGAAGGTGAAGTTAAGATAATGATGGAGGTTATGAAACAGTATTATAAATTTTTCCCTAAACCTGAAGAGTAATGGATAATAAGAAAAAAATAAAAGACACTAAACTAGGGTCTTGGTTAGCTGAAAAAGCCCCAAACATACTCAGTGTTGTGGGAGACCTTCTCCCCGATAGCGGAGCCTTAGGTGTCGTTAAGAACTTAATAGATAAAGATGACAGCGTTGACTCGGAAGAGGCTCAGCGAGTTATAGATGCTGAGGTTCGATTCCAGGAGAACGTTACAGAGCGTTGGAAGGCTGATATGGGTAGTGACGTCAAGTTAGCTAAATTAATACGTCCTTTGACGCTTATAGCGCTTATGACCATGTTTATGCTGACCATGACAGCCGACTCTATAGACGCCTGGCCGTTTACAGTAAAGGATTCATACGTAGATTTGTTACAGATATTAATGATGACTGCATTCGGTGCGTATTTTGCAGGTAGAACTATTGAAAAAGCTAAGAAATAATGGAAGAGGAATTTGATAACGTTGAGTTTTTAGACAGTAAAAAACTTACAAAACAAGAAGATAAGATTAAATCTGGAGAGATTTCTTGCAATATGGATCATCCTGAAGAGTGTGAAAATTGTAGCGGATAGTAAAACAATTAAATCATGAGCTACTTAACAAACAAGTCTATAAAAAAACGTATTGATAAGCTTTTAGGGGCCAACGCTTCTTATCAAGCGGCTAACGTTTGCGTTACAAATAGTAAAACTAAAAGCCAAGAGATTAACAGGCACTGTCGAGTTAACTTTATAAACCCTATTAAGGATATAGATAAAGACTTTTACAGTCAAATAATTCTCCAATGAAGAATTTACTTCTAATCCTTTTAATTATTTTACCTTCCGCTTTGTTAGGCCAAAGCAATGTAAAGAAGTTTTTTAAGTACAGCACGTTCTATACGTCTTTTAATCAATCCAACTCTATGGTTCAGGAGAGTACGTATGCCGTTCGAGATGGTGTGCTTACTACAATACCTATAAATAATTTACCTAACTACACTTTCTCTATAGGTTTAAGGAAGTTAGCTCGTTTCGGGTATGAGAATAAAGTTAGAGCTTTCTACGATGGCTCTGAGGTGTCAATGACGGAAGATGTTAACGTAGGTAATGTAAGCGGTTTTGAGTACGTGTTCGAACGTTCAGGAGTAAGGCTTACTGGTGTAGAGGCAAGGAATCAAAGATACTTTCTTAGGCATTTATCAAAAAGGTTTGTAGCGGAGGTAGACTTTATGGAGGATGGGCTGTCAGATATAAAGTATTTAGAGACCGCTTTAAAACTTAGATTTAAAGTTGGCAAGAAATTAAACTTTACTGCAGGGGTTGCAGCTCGTAGACACCCTGCGTATGGCGTAGATCCTATTACGGACTGGATGTCAACCAACGATGGAGCATGGTGGTTACTTGCTTATGATTACGGATATACGGATCAGTGGATGTACATGGACTCTAATGATAACGACGTTTACGACAGCGGTGAGTGGAGCGACTGGGAATGGTATGGACCAGAAGGCAACTTAGTTGCAGAGACTGACTCAGAGTTTAGACGTTACAGGTATGGGAATATAGTTAATCAATACAATAGAGATATTAAGCAGTCTTTACCTCAACAGTACCAGTTCTCAGCAGCAGTAGGTGCAGACTTTTACCATTACTCAAAAGACTTTTGGTTGCACGCATGGGGAAACATTATGCCTTACCATAAAGAGTTAGGGGCATACGAATACTCATACGGCAGGTTACATGGTGGCCAATGGGTTGACTATAACGTAGGTGTAA
>TARA_R110000803_G_scaffold52240_4_pt1 | contig 17772 bp, 15 predicted proteins | sample TARA_R110000803 | Tara Oceans TARA_R110000803 (sample SAMEA4397772) | marine metagenome | biome: Polar Biome; feature: [SRF] surface water layer (ENVO:00010504); material: water (ENVO:00002006), including particulate matter (ENVO:01000060) such as... | depth 5 m | reverse complement strand
AAAGCCAGAACATACTACCTTCTGCGCCCGGTAAGCCTATGGACATGGATAGATCTAGGATTGCGTATATAAATTATTTAAGAAGCAAAGCCAGGATGACATCCAACACCGATGATGGAACTATCATTGAACACAAGACACGATTAACCTCGGCCCAAGCAACAAAAGCAGAGATGGAAGTTCAGCAATTAAGTAATGAGCTAATCAGGGCTGAAGATGTAAAGAACACTTGGATAGAATTTGTTGGAAACGTAAAGGCTAAATTATTGAACCTGCCTTCCAAGTTAGCTCACCAAGTTATCGGATTAGAGAATTACGCAGAAGCAGAAGAACTACTAATGGAGGAAGTACATGAAGCACTTACAGAACTTAGCAAAGCAGACTTCACAGAACCCGATGAAGTGGGTTTGGGAAGAAACGGCAAAGACGTTCCAACCACCCAAACGGCAATTGGTTAGCGAGTGGGCAGACACCAATAGATATTTAACATCTTCATCATCCGCAGAACCGGGATTGTGGAGAACGTCTCGCGCAGCGTATCAACGCGAGATAATGGATGTCATAGTTGATCGCAAGATAGAAACAGTAGTCTTTATGAAATCGAGCCAAGTTGGCGCAAGTGAAATTTTATTAAATATACTTGGCTATTACATCTCGCAAGATCCCTGCCCAATAATGGTTTTACAACCCACAATTGAAATGAGCAGAGCGTTTAGCAAAGACAGACTAGCGCCAATGCTTGGTTCCTCCCCTGCCCTAAGAGACAAAGTAAAAGAACCCAGATCCAGAGATTCAGATAACACGGTTTTACACAAAGCGTTTAACGGTGGTCACTTAACAATCACGGGGGCCAACTCTGCATCCGGGTTAGCTAGTAGACCAATAAGGATCTTGCTGATTGATGAGTGTGATCGCTACCCGGCAAGTGCCGGCACGGAAGGAGATCCCATTGCACTTGCTTCAAAAAGAACAACTACTTTTTGGAATCGTAAGATCATCATGGCATCTACTCCCACAATAGATGGGTTGTCCAGGATCCAGACCGCTTATGAATCATCCGATAAACGCAAGTTTTGGGTTCCCTGTGTGCATTGCAAAGAATACATAACATTAGAATGGGCCAACGTGCATTGGGAGGAAGCCAAACCTGAAACGGCTCATTACATTTGCCAGAGTTGTGGATCTGTTATGGAGGAGAAACACAAAGTACAGATGTTAAGGGAAGGCGAATGGAGAGCAGAAGAAGAAACAGGATCCATAGCAGGATTCCATATTTCAGAATTGTATTCCCCCTGGTCTACCTGGGCATCTATGGCTATAGGCTTCGACCAAGCAAGAAAGCACCCGGAGATGTTAAAGACATGGATTAACACTTCCCTGGGAGAAGTATGGAGAGATCAAGGAGAAGAAATAGAAGCAGAAGGCCTTATGGCACGAAGAGAGAATTGGGATGCTGATTGTATTCCCGATGCTGTTCTGGTTATTACAGCAGGCGTAGATGTGCAAGACGACAGATTGGAGATCTCTGTTGTTGGTTGGGGCTTGGATTCTAATTCTTACGTTATAGAACACCTGGTCTTTTGGGGAGAAACTTCACAATACCAAGTCTGGCATGAGATGGATGAGTACATACAGCGCAGATACGAGCGAGAAACGCTACCAAGTTTACCAATAGCGTGTATAGCCGTGGACTCTGGTTATCAAACTCAATCGGTTTATAGCTTTGTAAAAGTGCGCCAAGGTCGAAGGATCTTTGCGGTCAAAGGTCAATCGCAAGCAGGTAAACCAATCTGCGGTAAATCAACTCAATCCGGACGGCAAAGAATTCAATTGTTTCCTGCCGGAGTTGACACCTGCAAAGAAACTTTATTCAGTTGGTTACAAATAGAAGAACCAGGGCCAGGATATATTCATTTTCCATCGACAGTAGACGAAGAATATTTTAAGCAGCTCACAGCAGAGAAACGAGCCATCAAATACGTTAGAGGACGCAAACAAGTTGTTTGGATTCCCAAGCGCGAAAGAAACGAAACACTAGATTGCTTCAATTACAGCTTGGTTGCTTTGCACATATTACAACCAGATTTGGAACGCATAAACCAGAGAGTTGATAGCGCTAGTGATGATGTACCCAGAAGCAAAGACAACCAACAAAGAGACTTAATTAAGGAAAGGCGCAGACCACCTAGAAAAAAATCATTTGTAAAAGATTGGTAGTTGCTTGACAGATTAAAAATGCCACTTAGGATTTTTAATCAATTGTAAGAGGGCTTTAATTGTCTAATTTATTTGATGCAGAAAATTATCCCGGTGCGGTACCGCAAACACTTGTGGTTGGCGATATTTGGAATTGGAAAAGAGAAGATATCGTTAACGATTACCCGCCTTCTAGTTATACTTTAACTTACAGCTTTAGACTATTAAGCTCAGCAGCTACAGAGATCGCTTTAAGCGGTTCTGTTATTGCAGAAAGTGCTACCGCTTATACCATTTCGGTTCCAGACAGCACCACGGTAAGTTACACAAAAGGTGAATATACCTGGCAGGAATACATTTCCAATGGAACGGATCGTATCGTGCTTAATACAGGAACCGTAAACTTAGAACCCAACCTGGATGCCGATACTACAGATCCGCGGTCTTTTTGGAAAAAGGTATTGGACGCAATCAATGCAACCATAGAGAACAGGGCGAGTATCGACCAATCATCCATGAGCGTTGCCGGTAGATCTCTTAGCCGTATGACTCCAGATGAATTATTCACAATGAGAGACAGAGCTTCTTACGAAGTTACTAAAGAATTAAACAAAGCCAGGATTGCTAAAGGCCTTGGTAATTCATCAACAATCAAAGCGAGATTTTAAATGCCCTGGTATAAAAAATTATTTAATAGACGCACAAAAAATAAGCCTTTTAATTTTAGAAGTTATGCAGGCGCACAACGCGGAAGATTATTTGCTGATTTTTTAAGCAGTTCCAAATCTGCTGATGCAGAGCTTGGCCCTGCACTTAGAACATTAAGAGACAGATCAAGGGAACTCTCTAGAAATGATTCATACGTCAAAAGGTATTTGCACCTTTTATCAGCCAACGTGGTTGGTACCAAAGGAATTCGCTTATCTTGCAAAGCTAGAGACGACAACGGCCAATTGGATATCGTTGGAAACCAGATCATAGAACGTGAATTCGCAAAATGGTGTAAGAAACAAAATTGTACCGTTACCGGGAAACTTAGTTTTGTAGACGCACAGCAGCTTTTTGTAACTACTCTGGCACGCGATGGCGAAGTCTTGGTAAAGCACGTTAAAACTAACGAAAATCCTTACGGCTACAGTATTCAATTTATAGAAGCTGATCATTTGGATGAAGAATACGATTTAAAACTAAAAGACTCAGGATCTATAAGAATGGGCGTTGAGGTGAACACCGTGGGTAGACCTTTGGCTTATCATCTTTTTAAGAATCATCCTTATGAGGGATCCACCTATCAAACGGTTGCTAGTGAAAAATATCAAAGAATTGAATCAGATGAATTAATCCATGCTTTTTTACAAGAGCGACCAGAAATGACCAGGGGCGTTCCTTGGACATCAACCGCGATGGACAAGATCCACACGCTTAACGGTTATCGACAGGCAGAATTGACCGCTTCTAGGTTGGCAGCTTGCAAAATGGGTTTCTATACCTCTCCTGGAGGAGATGGGTACGTTGGAGATGATACCCAAGACACTTACACGCCTATTATGGAAGCCGAGCCGGGTACTTTTGAGCAGCTCCCTAGTGGCATGGACTTCAAATCGTTTGAACCGAACCACCCCACCACGGCTTTTGCAGACTTTGAAAAAGCCATATTAATGGGTATATCAAGTGGTTTAAACATCAGTTACCACTCTCTAGCTAATGATTTAAGTTCTGTTAACTACAGTTCTATTCGTGCAGGATCTTTAGAAGATCGCGCACAGTTCGGAGTCATACAAGAATTTGTTGTTGCACACTTTATAGAACCTGTTTTTAGAGAATGGTTAGAGATGGCCATGACCACCAATCAGATCCCATTACCAATGACCAGGTTCGACAAGTTTGCTGATTCAGCTACTTTTATTCCTAGATCTTGGAGTTATGTAGATCCACAAAAAGAGATCCAAGCAAACATTCTGGGTCTTAAATCCGGGCAAGTCACAATGTCTGATATTCAATCCACTTATGGCCGTGACGTAGAAGAATTATTTGAACAGCACGACAGAGAGAAAAAATTAGCCGAGCAATATGGTGTATCTACTGCCTTCCAACCATTTGGAGCGCAAACAACACCGGTAGAACCAGAGATCCAGGGGCAAGATGATTAAGCAGTTGAGGTGGGAATGTGGCTTCGGTTACATCGAGCAAATAAAAGGTATGGGGCGCACTCTCCTATCCTTTGATTGTATAGGACTAAGGGATTTTGCTGCTCTGCTTAAGGAGACACATGAATAAAGAATTTGAAAAGATTTTTGAATCCGATGATACGGATCCGAGAAATGAGCCTAACGGCTCGCAATTAGAACCTAAATCCAAGGAGACAAGGAAAATGGACGTAGAAAATGAAAAACGTCATATTTTAGCTGTTGAAGAAGATGAAACCTCTGTAAACGTCAAATACGCAAAAGTAGTTGACGCTGAAGAAGTAACTGAATCTAACGAATACAGCGAAGAAGATGACGATGATAAACGCTTTAATAGCGGAGAGACTAGCTATCGTTCAATAGACCTGGCAAGAGCAGAGTACATAGATGAGGAAAAAAGAACCGTCCGCATCGCTCTATCTAGTGAGGAACCTGTAGAACGTAGCTTTGGAATAGAGATTCTTGATCACAGCAGAGAATCCGTTGACATGGAATGGGCCAAATCGGGCAATATGCCGGTTTTACTAGACCACGACAGCAGATCCCTTGTTGGAATCGTAGAATCGTTTGAACTAGATAGCGCGACCAATCGGACATTGGCACAGATTCGTTTCGGAAGAAGCGTAATTGCGCAAGAAGCATGGCAAGACGTACTAGATGGAATAAGAAAATCCGTATCTGTAGGCTACAGAATCAACTCTATGGTAAGAGATGAAGAAGCTAAAGATGCAACATTCCGCGCAAGTTGGACTCCGATGGAAGCCAGTTTGGTAAGTTTGCCTGCTGATACCAATCCCATGGTTGGTGTTGCTAGATCACAAGAAACCGCAGAGGTTAACGCCCCTGTAATTAATAATAATTTAAAAAAGGACATTAAAATGACTGAAGAAATAAAATCAGAAGTTAATTTAGACGAAATCAGATCCGAAGCAACAGTTGTTGCCAGATCTGCCGTAGCTAAAGAAGCAAAAGAAATAATGGCATTAGCCACCGCACATCACAAACGTGATTTGGCTGACGCATCAATAGCCGAAGGGCATACTGTGGAGCAATTCAGAGGAATCCTTCTTGACAACATATCTAACAACGCTGTATTGGAAACTCCAAAAGCAGAAGTTGGATTAAACGCAAAAGAAAGAGGATCTTACTCTTTGTTAAATGCTGTTAGAGCAACAATCAGCAATGATTGGTCTAAAGCAGGACTTGAACGCGAAATTTCTAACGAAATCGCATCAAGAACAGGCAAAGACGCTAGAGGGTTCTACCTTCCTACGGATCTAAGTTGGGGACAACGTGATCAGACGGCAGGAACAAACTCACAAGGTGGATTTCTTGTTGGAGAAGATTACAGAGCTAACGAATTCGTTGGTGCTTTGTACGGATCTGCCAAAGTCGCACAATTAGGCGCAAGAGTACTAACCGGATTGGTTGGTGATGTTGCTATACCTAAAATGTCTACTTCGGTTACCAACACAGCATTCGTGGCAGAGGGCGCAGCACCAACTGAGGGCGCAGCCGTATTCAGTCAAGTGACAATGACACCTAAGACGCTTGCTACTTTTGTGGACTACACTAGAAAGCTAACTTTACAATCTGATCCAAGCATTGAACAAGTGTTAAGAAATGACATTATTCAAACTATGGCTAATGCGATTGACCAAGTAGCTATTCAAGGTGGAGCTACAAATCAGCCTAGTGGTATTTTGACTGAGTCTGATGCTACAACCGTTGCAATTGGAACGAATGGTGGCCCAATCACATACGCTAATTTAGTGAAAATGGATTCAGCTATCAATGCAGACAATGGCAATACTGGAGTTAAGAACTATTTAACAACTCCTGGAGTTATGGGCGCTATGAGAAACACGCCTAAACAAGGTAGTGGTGTTGAAGGAAACTTTATCATTAATGAAGCCAATACGTTGTTAGGACATGCAGTTCATCAAACAACTAACGTACCTTCCAACCTTACTAAAGGAAATGTATCTGGATCTTGCCACGCGGTACTTCTAGGCGATTTCTCTCAAGTAATGATGGGATTCTGGAGTGGTGTTGATGTGATAGTCGATACTTCAACTCTATCAACTTCTGGTGGTGTGCGTTTAGCATTCTTCCAAGATTGTGACCTTGCTGTAAGACAGCCGGAAGCATTCGCGTTGATTAAGGACGTTGTAGTTAGTTAATAACTAATTGATTTGGGGCGGTTAATACCGCCCCCATTCAAGGAGAAAAAATGGCACAAATAAAAATAATTAAGGATGCGTATATCAGAGGGATCATGCGTTACAAAGGGGAAGTAGTAGAAGTGGCTTCAGCAGAAGTTACTCAATACGTCTCTAATGAAACGGCAACCGATGTTACCGATGCACCCGAAAAAATCGCGGACAGAGCTGTTAAAAAAGCACCGTCCAAGAAAAAGGCTAAGTAATGGTATTGGAATCGTCCGCAGATCTAGCGAACTACTTTGAAACGGATTCACATGGTACATCGGCAACGATTACCATCAATGGATCTGCTAAAACTATTAATGTGATAATTAATAAAGAGTATTTTGCAATAGATCCTGGGATGGGCATGGAAGTTGAGGGATTTCAACCTGTAGCAACAGGGAGATCTTCCGATATGGAAAATGTAGACGTCAGCGACACGATTGCGATAGATAGCGTTACTTACAATATTCGTTCAGTACAACCAGACGGCACAGGCGTTACCGCTTTAGTGCTTGAGGATCAGTAATGGCGCACGTTAGACAACAACTAAGAGAAAGAGCTGCGGCAACCCTTACCGGGTTGACCACTACTGGATCCAGAGTTTATCAATCAAGAATTTATCCTCTTGGTGCAGCTAACTTGCCAGGTTTATTGATTTACACCAAGTCTGAAGAAAGCGAACCTGAAACTATGGGTGGTGCTAGAACGGTTTTAAGAAATTTATCATTAGTAGTAGATGGATATGTAAAAGCAGTCTCTAATTTTGATGATCTGGTTGATACCATTTCAGCAGAAGTAGAAACGGCCTTGGGTAATGACTCCACGCTTAACAGCTTGGCTAAAAATACCTATTTGGAATCCACCGAAATTGAATTCGATGGAGATGGAGACAAGCCTGTGGGGGTTGTTTCTTTAACCTACGTTGTTCAGTACGCGACTATTGAAAATGCACCACAAACAGCGGTGTAAGGAAAATAATATGACTACTTTATATTCACCAAATGGCAAAGATAGCATTGATGCTCCTGTTGACCAGGTGAAGTATTTAATATCAAAAGGGTGGACTGAAAAGTCTGTTAATAAAAAAAATAATAAAAGCGAGGAAAAATAAATGGCAAATCACGCAGGAAAAGATGGATTAGTTAAAGTTGGCTCTGCCACAGTAGCCGAGGTCAAATCTTGGTCACTTAATACTAGTGCCGAGACAATAGAAGACACAGCAATGGGAGACACAGCAAGAACATACTTACCAGGTTTGACTTCAGCTGATGCTTCATTGGATGTTTTTTGGGATGAAACGGATTCAGCAGGTCAAACTGCATTAGCACCCGGAGCATCCGTTACATTGGTACTCTATCCCGAAGGGTCTGCAAGTGGCGCAGTTTATTACACCGGTACTGCAATCGTTACATCAAAATCCACAACAGGATCCTTTGATGGAATGGTTGAAGCGAGCATATCAGCTCAGTACACAGGTGCAGTAAGCACATCAACGGTTTAATAAGATGAGCGCAATAGACAGAGCAGTAACCCATTTTAACTCTATAGACATTAGATCTATGGAGGTTGAAGAGTGGGCAGACGAGAGTGGCACCTTCAAGATCTATGCAAAACCTTTGACGTTACAAGAAAGCAGTAAGCTATATCGTTTATCTAAGAATGACGATTTAGCTTTGCTTGCTTATGCCCTGATACACAAGGCATTAGACGAAAGTGGCGACAAGATGTTCACGATGGACGATAAACACAAGCTGATGAACTCAGTTGATGTAACCGTCTTAACCAAGATAGGCACTTGGATTATGGGAACCGAGGACGTTGATTCAGCAGAAAAAAAATAAAAGCTGATGCGGATTTATTCACGCAGTACGCATTGGCCGACAGGTTACATAAAACCTTAGAAGAAATAAGCGTGATGAGTATTAACGAATTTGTAGGATGGATTGCCTACCTAAGAATAATAGAAAAAAAGAAATAATTGGAAACATACAAACTACTAATAAGAGCCAAAGACGGCTTTAGTTCTACTTTTAAGAAAGCTACCGCTATGACGGCAAAGCTCGGAAGTATAGCCAAAAGCGCAACCAAGGTTATTGGTGGTTTAGGTTTAGCGGTAGCAGCAGCAGCAACCGCATTTATAGCTTTAGGGAAGGCATCCTTTGATGCTCTGGATGATATAGGCAAAACAGCAGATCGGACAGGCATAGCCACCGATGCACTCCAAGCAATGAGGTTGGGAGCTGTAGAAAGTGGAGCTTCGGTTGAGGATCTCAATAAATCCATCGAGAAATTTTCCAAAAATATTGGAGACGTTGTTGTTAAGGGAACGGGAGAAGCAACCTATTCCCTGGATAAAATGGGAATCCAACTTAGAGACAACTCAGGCTTTTTAAAAACTAACGATGTACTCTTAAAAGAAGTTGTTGAAGGAATAGGAAAATTAGGATCCGAAGCAGAAAAAACCTCTGTTCTTCAATCTCTTTTTGGCAGAGCAGGTATAAAACTTAACCAAGTATTTGGCAAAGGAGCAGAAGCATTAGAAGCCTGGACAACCAAAGCCAGAGAAATGGGCATCATTATCGATGGACGAGCTATATCAGCCGTAGAAGCATTTAATGATCGCTTTGCAGAAATGAAATTCATGCTCGGTGGTTTGGTCAATCAAACTTTCGCAGCACTTGCCCCAGGTTTAGAAGATATTATTACTAGGTTCAAAGATTGGACTGTTGCAACGGCTAATGCCAAAGGTGGATTAGAAACAATAGGAAAGACAATTGCTACTAAGTTAGTAGACGGATTAGCGTCTGCATTGGAAGGAATAGGAGCGTTTGCAGATAAGTTAGAAGTTTTTGTAGTAGAAGTAAAAAACGGATTTATAGAAGCATCAATAGCAGTAGCAGAATTTGCCGATTCTATACCATTTACAGCAGACCAAACCGAAAACATAACCAGATTGCAAGGTCAACTTGGAACCGCTACAGGCTTTATGGGCGAACAGATGAACAAATCTGCCAAAGAGATTCGAGGGATAGGAAAAGCCATGCTTAATACCAAAACACCTATTACAGATATAAAAGATGGTGTAGATGGCGTTATTGATTCTTTAGGTTTTGCAGGCAAGGCTTTTGATAGTTTTGGCAACGGCTTTTCAAAAGTATCAAAGAATGGATCTGAAGCATTTGAAGATCTTGAGAAATTAGGAGAAAAAGTTGGAAAATCTTTAGAAGATGGTTTGGTTACTGCCTTTATGAACATTGGAAAAGGTGCTGAAGGTCTAAAAGACACAATGGATAGTATTTTAAAAATGATTATTGCAGAGTTGATAAGAGTGACAATAGTTCAAAGCATAATCGGGTCAATAACAGGATTTTTTGGATTCGGTGGCGGTATGGCAAAAGGTGGCCCCGTATCAGCAGGCACTACCTACCTAGTTGGAGAACAAGGCCCAGAATTGTTCACACCCGGAAGAAGTGGTGGAATTACACCAAACCACGCCCTGGGTGGTGGTGGCACTACTAATGTAAATATCACATACGATATAAAAGCCTTTGATGCTCAATCGGCTACATCTGCTATAGCTGAACAAGCTCCAACCATCGTTGGCATCGTAGAACAATCGTTTAGAAAACGTGGCAAAAGAGGGCCATTAGGAGCATGAGTGGAACATTTCCTAGCACCCCTGCCCCTGCATCAATTGACGTAACTTCGTTTGAACCTAACCTTGTAAGCGTTACTTCTAACCTTCGCAGACAAGTCAGATCCAGGGGCGCTCAAAGATGGTTATTTAAAGTGCGCTTCCCACCTTTAAGCAGAGCTGAACACGACAGCATCTATGCTTTTAGTATTTTACAGCGTGGTCAATTTGAGAAGTTTACCTGGGTACCTAAAACGATAGGCACAACCAGAGGTGTAACATCACAAAATCCCGTTGTGTCAGCAGCAGCAGCCGTAGGAGTAAACGCAGTTAGCGTTGATGGATTGTCCAACTCAACTTCAAACATATTGAGATCCGGAGACTTTATTAAGTTCTCTGGCCACACCAAAGTTTACATGGTCACGGCAGACATGAGTTCCAATGGATCCGGAGCTGCTACCTTAAATTTTTCTCCGAAGTTAACAACTGCCGTTGCAGACAATGAAACAGTAACCACCAACAATGTTCCGTTCCAAGTGGCTTTCTCTAACGACAGTAGAAGCTACACCACCGATTCTTCCGGGTACTACTCTTATGAAATAGATCTAGTCGAGGTAGTTTAAATGTCCAATAGAGGTTCTACTTCTGCATTCCAAACTGAGATCGTAAAAGACTCAACGCAGAACTGTCATTTAATAGAGATCTACATGGACGATACGACCTATTATTTAACGGACTACTTTACTAGTATTACTTTCGGAAGTAATACCTACACAGCCCTGGGGTATTTTTTAGGTTTTGATTCTGTAGAAGAAAATGTCTCTATTACAGCCAATCAATTAACCATGTCTTTGTCTGGCGTTTCACAGGAATTCACTTCTTTATTTTTAACGGAAGATTATGTAAACAGAAAAGTAATAATCAGATCTGGATTCTTAAACACAAGCAATGCCTTAATTGCAGATCCGATTATCATCTTCCAGGGCAGAATGAACAATCCCACCATCACGGAAAACGCAGATAGTGGAATGGCAACAGTATCGGTATCAATAGCCAATCAGTTTATTGATTTTGAAAACGTACCCGGAAGATACACCAACCACGAAAATCAACAATTGCACTATCCCGGAGACAGAGGATTTGAATACGCTTCTGAAATTATAAAAGACGTAGTATGGGGATCTGAGTTTGATAGTGGCAATCGTGTATCTGGAGCAGGATCCTTAACGGGTGTGCTTACGGGATCTTCCGTTATTGATGTCAAAGACATTGGTATCAATCCAATAATAATAATCAATCCTTTTGGTGGCGTGTTCAGCATTGATTTAAGCAATTACGAAGATAAAATTATTGTCAATGTTGCGGATCATGGATTGGTCGATGGATCCACAGTTGATATAGATGGAGCAGTAGGTATAACGGGTGTTGATGCTGTGGATCTTAATCAAACGCATACTGTAGAAATTATTGATCCAGATAGTTATGAGTTTGAGTTTGATACAAGCGAAGTTGGTACCAACTTAATAGATTTTTTTGGCGAAAAGTCCACGACCATTAATGATGTAGTTCCTGTAACGGTTACAGTAATTACAGAAACAACAACCAACAAAGAAAATTACGTTACTGTTATTGACAACTCCGAAGAAGCCGAAGTTGGAGATCTTATACAAATAAAAGACTCAGGCGATGTAGGTGGTATTCCAGAAAGTAAATTAACAGAAGAGCCTTTTCAAGTTAAAGAAATATTGTCTCTTAATGGTACTAAATTAGTAAAAATTGCTGTTACAGAAAAAGTGGAAATAAAAGCCCCTCCTGTTTCTACCGATACCAACGTTGCCAATACGGTTACTTATAACTTTGCAGATCACGAATACAATGTTGGAGATACTTTTGTTGTAGCAGGCAGCGCAGCCGTTGGTGGGGTTGCTGCTAACTCAATCAATGGAACTAAAACTGTTGCATCAATTAAAAACAACAACGCGGTAAACGTGACAGTCACAGATTCGGTCAGTTCTACTGTTACACACGGAGGGGGAGACAACGTCACAGTAGATGGTGTAGCTCCTAAGACACCTTCTATATGCACAACCTCTGGAAGTACCACTTTGAGTTTTTATCAAATTGCTCACGGTCTAGCGGCAAACGATGAAGTTTCTATTTACGGATCTTCCTCCGTTGGCGGTGTACCTAGTACCTACATCAATAAGATCTTTACCGTTGCAAGCGTTCCAAATGCTAATACATTTACAGTAACTAGTGGATTTGCAGCCACATCCACAGTCTGCGGTGGTGGAGCTTATACCTTCGCTGAAATACCCGTTAAGGCTACTTCTGTTGACAGAGGTGGTAAAAGTATAACCACAATCAGTTCGCGCGTTACAAGACCAGATGGGCCTTTTAACCGTCCTTTTGATCAATGAGAGACATAGAAACCATAGCTTTTGTAGAAGCAGAAAAAGGCAAACCCTTTAAATGGGGCATAAACGATTGCAATACGTTTGTTCTTTCTTACCTGGACACAGTATGGGGAAGAGATTTATTAAAAGAATGCTACGGAAAATACGACAGCAAAGAATCTGCCGTTGAATTTCAGCAGAATTATCCTCTTATGATCAGCGATGCAATTGTGGAAACGGGAGCAACCAAGATCCCACCAAGTTTGGCAAAGACGGGAGATCTGTTGGTTATAGATTTTAAACTGTTTCAACTTTGTAATTTGTGTCTGGGAACCAATGGCGCTTCTGTTGAAGAAGATAAGCAAACGGACATATTTAGAATAAAAGAATTTAGCGCCTTTGATTGGGCTTTGAGGATAAATTAATGCCAAGCGCGTTCACAGCAATAGCCTCAGTAGTAAATTTCTTTGTAGCGGTGTTCTCTTACGCAACAGGAAGCTACATTGCAGGCACAGTATTGGGATATGTAGCAGCAGGTGTTTTCTTTAATGCCGTTGGGGGTCAATTAGGTAAATTATATCAAATCCCAGAAATTGGCTTGGCTCAACAAGGCGCTAGCATGTTATCCAACGCCCCTTCTGCTACAGCCCCCATCCCTGTAATTTATGGAGCCAGAAGAGTTGGTGGAACAAGGGTTTTTGTAGGATCTTCCCCTGGCTACAATGTAGGAGAAGCAAATACCGAAAATTATTTTTTAAACATTGTTTTGGCTTTGTGTGAAGGCCCCGTAGGATCCGTTGAAGCCGTTTATCTTAACAACGTACAAGCCTGGCCAATTCCAGACAGCAGATTTAATGGAAAGGTTAAAATAAACGTACACTTAGGCAATGGCTCGCAAATTGTAGATCAGGATTTATTTGACGTAGCAAACGATACGGGAAAACCATTTGAATGGACTACAAACCACAGATTACAAGGCGTGGCTTATTTGTATGTTCGCCTAGAATCAGACCAAGAAGTGTGGGCTTCTGGAACGCCAACAATCAGCGCGGATGTTAAAGGAGCAATTGTTGCAGATCCCAGGGTAAACATAGCCGATGGAAATACCAGAATGGATCGTTGGAGCAACAATCCTGCTTTGTGTATTAGAGACTATTTGACCAACACAACATACGGCAGAGGAATATCTGAGAGCGATATAGACGATACATCTATTAGTGCATCTGCTAATTATTGCGATGAAAGGATTACCATTACCAAAGACGATGGAACCACCTTTACCCAAAAGCGCTACACCATGAATGGAGTAGTTACAATTGGCGAAACAAGCATGGCCATCATAGAAAAACTTTTAACATCTTGCAGAGGATCTCTGGTTTTTTCTGGTGGCAAATACAAATTAATTTTAGACAAAGCAGAATCCCCCGTGCTTACTTTTAACGAATCAAATGTCTTGCCCAATTTTAATATCACAATGCCGGGCAAAGAAAGTTTGGCTAACCGGGTAACTGCAAATTATTTTAACCCTGCCAGAGAGTGGCAAGCTGATTTCGTATATTCAGAAAGTTCTGTATTTAAAACAAAAGATGACGGGTTGCTCTTAGATAGAAAAATAGAATTGCCCTTTACGGCTGATTATTACATGTCCAATTACATTGCTGAACAAACTTTAAAACAATCAAGGCAAGGAATGATCATTGATTTCAGCACAACGCAAGCAGGACTGTTGGCAGAGATTGGAGATGTGATCTACATGGATCTTGAATCTCCCGGATGGTCAACGCTAAACAGCGGAGCCGGTAAAAAGTTTAGAGTTATCCAGATGAGTATTGGTGCTGAAGGAGAAATTAAAATCGTTGCCAGAGAGTACGATGCCGATGTTTATGTTCATGGATCTATTAAGACATTTGATACAGCTCCCAATACTGCCCTCCCTAGCTTGGCAGATATAAAAGCACCACCGATCAATCCGGGAATAACAATTACCGAAGAGTTGTTATTTAATGATCCCAAGATAACCAATAGAATTAATTTAAGTTGGAATGCTCCGGAAGGATCCTTTATTAAGAATTACGAAATAGCTTTTCAAAGTGCTAAAGACAATAAACCTTTCATACAGTCTGGAGTGTCTACGGGCAGGCAATACAACGTAGAAAATTTAGATCCAGGCGTGTATCAATTTGCAGTTAGATCTACCAACAACGCAGGCTTCAAATCCGAATACATTACAAAAACTTTTGTTGTTAAAGGTGTTTCGGTATTGCCTGCAATAAACGCCCCTGCAATAAGCGGTGTTGTAGAATCTTTAGTAACAACCACTTTAGGATCTGGAGTAAAAGCAAAGGCGGTTTTAAGTTGGGTTGCCATTGCAAACAGTCAATGGGAAGCTCTGGGCGTTAACATAGAAAGTTACGAGGTTGAATACAAGTTGGCATCCACTTCTGCAAACTTTGAACGATTGGGATCTTCAACAGGAACCTTTTTTGAATTCTTTGATATTGCTCCAGGATCTTACAATTTTAGAGTTAGAGCTGTTAACGATGCAGGGATAAAATCGGATTATGCTGAGGTTACTTCTGAAATAACAGGACTAAGCGCAAAGCCTGCCAACGTAGCTAACTTTTATATGAGAGCAGAAAGCACGCAAGCCAATCTGTCTTGGACTCCAACCGCGGATCTTGATGTTAAGGTCGGTGGTACGTTTGAAATAAGGCACTCTGTAGTGACAAGCAACGCAGCCTGGGGTGTGGCCATCAAGATAGGTTCTGATGTGCCGGGAAGCTCCAACTCTGCTTCCATGCCTTTGCTTGTAGGAACGTATTTAATAAAAGCCGTAGATTCAACGGGAAACAAATCGGCTTCAGCTACAACAATCGTTAATACGGTGTCTCCTAGCATGTTTGATACAAGAACACAGGCCACAGTAACCGATACAGCTTTTGCAGGAACCAAATCAAACATGGTGATTGATTCCGACACAGGTTTCTTAAAATTTGAAGCTGATGCGCCCTGGGACACAGTTCCAGGCCTTGTAGACGAATGGACACTAATAGATTCTATTGGGGGAGCTGATACAAGTGGTTATTATTTACTCAACAACACAATAGACATCGGCAAAGTTTATAACGTAAATTTAAGATCTAGCATTGCTTTTAACGCTGTATCAACTTCCGATATATGGGATCAAAGATTGGGGAGCTTAGATACCTGGGAAGCTGTGGACGCAAACACCTTCGATGATCTCAATGCCACAATGTTTATAGCGACTACCAATAATGATCCTGCGAGTGGATCTGCAACCTGGTCGGCTTATCAAGAATTTACAATTGGCAATTATTACGGCAGAGGATTTAAATTTAAATTGCAAGCATCGTCCGGAGATCCAACGCATCAAATTAACATCACGCAGATCCAAGCAAGCGCAGACGTTTATTTCCGCTTTGAATCAGAAACAGGAACCACGGCCACAGGCGGTACAACCTTCACATACGATAATTCTTTTTTATCTCCCCCTAATATTGCTATTACGGCTAATGACATGGCAACGGGCGATTATTACGCAATTACCAACGCTTCTGCTACAGCGTTTACTTTGCGTTTTTACAACGCTAGTGGATCTGGAATACAACGCACCGCGTACTATTTAGCCAGAGGACATTGACAATTAAGAAATGCCACTTAGGATTTTTATAAAATTTACACTATCTATAGGAAGGGTTTAAATGGCACAACATGACTACGTTATCGCTAATGCTTCGGGAGCTTCGGTTAGGGCAGACATTAACGGAATGGCTTTGGCCATATCCTCCAACAACAGCGGATCTTCCACCCCTAGCACAACGTATGCCTACGAGTTCTGGGCAGACACAAGCGCCAACGTATTAAAAATTAGAAATGGTGCCAATAACGCCTGGATAACGCTTCCCTTCTCTATCACAGCAAACAATACTGTTGATATAAATGGCGGTGCAATAGATGGCACAAACATTGGAGCATCTAGCGCAGGAACGGGAGCTTTTACTACTCTTAGTGCTAGTGGCGCATTAACAGGAACATTGGCCACGGCTGCTCAAACCAACGTAACAAGCCTTGGCACTCTTACGGCACTAACAGGTGGTACAGGAGATTTTAATTGGGATAGTGGTACTTTGTTTGTAGATTCTTCTGCAAATATAGTGGGTATAGGTACTGCCACTCCTACTGACCCACAAGGATTTGGTACTGCACTACACATTGAAGGTGCTACAAATTCAGTCCTATATCTACGAGATACAGGTAATAATAATTATGGTTATTTAGGTTTTGCAGGTGGGTCAGACAACAGAACTACACTTACTAGCGTTGGTTCAGGATATATACAATTAGCTACTAATAATACAGAAAGAATGCGTATTCTTGCTGACGGAAAAGTAGGCATAGGAGAAACAGCACCTTTAGCTCCACTTCATATCACAACCGCTAGTCAGGGTACTTTACCTACTTTAAATGGAGATGCTGATAACTTGCTTATAGAAGATGCAACTTGTGGGATTACTCTAATGAGTGCAGCTAATGGTGGCGGAATGTTAGCTTTTGGTGATGTAAATGATGCGGATGTAGGTCGTATTTTTTATTATCATGTAGATAACACTATGAGTTTTCGCACTGCTGGTGTTGAAGCTATGCGTATTCTTGCAAATGGTAATGTAAGTATCGGAGCTACTGATGGTGTTGACCCATTTACTGTAATAGGTAGCACAGTAACAAACCTAGATATAGGGGCAGATAATGACGCATGCGTTATAGCAACATTTGCAAATGACACCAGTAATAGGTCGGGCAGATTAAAAATATGTGGAACAAATCAAAATGAAAATAATAGTGTAGCTTTAGTTAGTAATGGTTCATCCAATGTAGGAATGAGTTTACATACCGCAGGTGGTGGAACTGTAAAAATGGCTCTAAATATTGGGTCAGACCAAGCTATACAAGCACCATTACTTAACACAACAGGTTCAACAACTAATAGATATCCGCTTTATTGGGTACATACTGGCACAGTAGGTAATCTTGAGCCATATACAGGTTCAATAAGAGCTATGAAAAAAGACATAGCAGATATGAGTTCTGTTAACTGGATTCATTCTTTGACACCTAGAAGTTTTAAATTT
>TARA_R110000803_G_scaffold657_3_pt1 | contig 17786 bp, 8 predicted proteins | sample TARA_R110000803 | Tara Oceans TARA_R110000803 (sample SAMEA4397772) | marine metagenome | biome: Polar Biome; feature: [SRF] surface water layer (ENVO:00010504); material: water (ENVO:00002006), including particulate matter (ENVO:01000060) such as... | depth 5 m | reverse complement strand
GAACCTGATGAACCTGAGTCTCCTGAGGAACCTGATGAACCTGAAACTCCGGAGGAACCACTTGACCCTGCTGCTCCTGAGGAACCACTTGTTCCTGAAGAACCCGAAGAACCTGAGTTACCACTTGTTCCTGAAGAACCACTAGAACCTGAGGCTCCTGATGCTGCATCTATCCAATTTAATTGGGAACCTGTTGAACTTAATACTTGTCCTGTTGTACCCGCATCTCCATCACCATCTAAAAGCACCCCACTAACTTCAACACTACCAGTTACACTTAATTTAGTACCTGATAAAAAACGTAAATTTGCTTCTACAGTACCAGTAGAATCCCCATCATTTGTGATTAAAGAACTTACAGTATTTCCAGTTAAAGCTAAAAAACCACTTGTACCTGAAGAACCACTTGAACCTGAGTCTCCAGATGAACCACTTGATCCTGAGTCTCCTGATGAACCACTTGATCCTGAGTCTCCTGAGGTTCCTGAAGAACCACTTGAACCTGAAACTCCTGAAGAGCCTGAGGAACCTGCTATTCCTGAAGAACCTGATGAGCCATCTTCTCCTGAAGTTCCTGATGAACCACTTGATCCTGTGTCTCCTGAAGTTCCTGAAGATCCTGATGAACCGTCTCCTCCAGTTGCACCATCCAAATTGATGGTCCATGATGAAAAACTACCAGTACCTACAGTTCTTGTTGGAGTTGTAACTACTAAAACACCAGTAGCACTATTATATGATGAAACTTCACATTCTTGAAAATGTGTAAGATCGTTAACTATTATTATTGATTGGGCTGTAGAATATGCTAAACCAGTAGCTACAGTTAATGAACCAGCACCCCCTAGGGTAAAGGCTGTTGTTGAGGTTGTTTTATAAAGGTCTCCAGAAGTACCGGTAGCACCTGAGGTTCCTGATGAGCCACTTGAACCTGAAACACCTGAGGATCCACTTGAACCAGAACCACCTACACCCCCACTAGTTCCAGATGAACCTGAAGACCCATTAACGCCTGATGTTCCAGATGAACCACTTGAACCATTTATACCGGCGGTAGCATCTATTGTTATTTCATCCCCTAAAACATCTATTGTAACATTTGAACCAGGTATTAACTTAATAAAGCTGTTAACATCATTAGATCCTGATATGTTAATTTTGGCATTATCACCATCATCAGTTGCATCTATCGTATAAGTTGTATCAGGTAAACTAGAGGTATTAGCTCTAAATACTTGACCCGTTGTAGGGTTATAAGTTAATACTTGTGGTTGGGATGTTGTAAGTAGATTACTAGAGGATATACTAAGGGAACTTGTTAAGTTTAAGGATCCGGATATAGATATTTCATAGTCACTTGCACCTGTAAAGGCATCAACTGATTGAGATACATGCCAGGATTGAACGGTTGAACCTTGTTGAATCTGTGAAAGATATTTAATCTTATTTGCCATTTTTTATAATTATTTGTTATAAATATTAGCTTACCTATCTATATTTATAAGAATTGTTGTATCAGTTGTAGCAGACGTTTGAAGGGGTTTTGCCAATTTACCCACAGCTAAAAGCTGATAGTCATTATCATATAGACCCACGGTGGTAATATAAGGTTCAAAATAGGAACCAGTAGCAAAGTCTAACAGTTTACCGTAAGATGCCGTTGGTGATTGACCAATGTTACTTCCAGATATTATGTTTTGATGTACTGTACTACCTGATACTATAGTTGGGTTTGTTGAATAATTAAATTCGTCTTCAGGTAATGTTATTTGATATTGGGTTTCAAAAAGTTTATATGAGCTTGAAAATGACATTGTTATTTCCGAGGAGGAAATAAAATATTCTAATAACACATCTGTTGGTAAGTTTTGACCACCATAATCTGAGGTACCGTATTCAGCATTTCCACCATATAATACAGTATCATCTTCACCTACTAAAGTAGTATTAAATATTGTAACTATACCATGTTCATATATAATGTTACCTAACATATATTGTGCCGGAGTATCCCCAGTAGGAAAGTTGTAAAATAATCTTCCTTCTCCATCATCTCCTATTGATCCCGAGGCATTAGATTGTAATAAAAAGGATTGTGGTTGTATGTAATCCCCGAATAGTTTAGACGGAATAGATATTACACCTATTTCAACTGAAGAGGTATATAAACTTGCTGTTGGAAAATCTCTATTAGGCCAAAGGGTGGTTTGTGCATAATCATAAAAGTTTGTAGTTTCTTTTGGACCAAAATATACACCACTACTAGTGTTAGCACCTAATAAAATACTAGCAGTTGCTGCTTCACCTATAAACCCACCACTACCAGAAATATAATTTCCGTAGTATAGTTGTTGGATTGAATCATATACTAAAACAGAGGGATACATAGAGCTAGAAATATTTCCCGTCATTTGACTACCTGAAATAAGGTAGTCTCCTGATTTTCCTGTGTATCTATTAATTTCGGTATTAGACCCAGTTAATGCATCACCCCCAAGGAAGTGAAAGCCTTTGTTTACCTCAAATGGAGATACAATTAAGTCCTGTGAATTTAGTTGTTTGTAAGCGCTCATTCATTTTAGAAATCTAATTTTACTCTTACTAGAGCTTCCTTTGTAAAATCTTTTTGTAATGGTTTTGATAATTTAGCTACTGCTAATAAATCACTAGAATCATTATATAAACCAATTGTAGTTGGAAACACTGTCGGGTTATTAATAAAGTAAGTATAAATTACTTCACCAGTTGAACCTGATATAAATGTTGGATTTTCTGAATAATTAAATTCTGAATTTCTTGTTCTAATAAATACAAAATCAGAAGTTAATGTTTCTTGGGAATTTGCTTGGTATACATTTGTAATAAATGTTTTAGAAGGATCAACGGCTACAATTCCTGATTCTTCAAATACTTTAAATAATGTTGTTGGGTTTGCAGCATTAGAGTTATTTGTTGTAGTTGTTGCCATTTCAATACCATCTACTGCTGAACCTAGGGCTGATGGGTTTAATAGTATAGTCGCGATATCTGGTAAGAACCATCCATAAGAACCACTAGCATTTGAATATCCAACCCCACCATCAAATGATGAACCATTTGAACCTGATATTAATTGGTAAACTCTTGTTGTACCATAATAATCAGGTAAAGAAACCATATTTGAATTATCGGTTAAATGTAGTGCAGCCATGTTACCACTACCTGATAATACTATATTAGTAGAACCTGGGAGTAATGTTTGTTTATATCTTGCTCTTTCTACACTAATAGCATAAAAGTCGTTATCACCACCACTACCTGTAAAAGATGTACCCCAAGTAAAATTGGCATTTTCATCTTCTAAAATTAATGCCCTGTATTGTCCATATATGGTTGATGTAGCGGATACGTTAGGTACAGCACCATCATAATCAACACCACCACCTCCATTCCTATTCCCATAAGCGATTTGAAATTGTACTTCCGCGGTTGATGAATTGGAAGCTGTATTATATACACTGATATAAAAGGGTCCTGAGCTACCTTCTACTTGTACTGATGAACTGTAGTATGAATTTAGTGATGGGGAATTATTACTCCACACCGTTGAAGTTACCGAATCGGAACTTACTATAAAATCTTCTGGATCTAATCTTTTGAATGCCATATCTTATTATATTATTGCTTGTTGTGTTATAGTTACGGGTATTGTTAATCGTGCACCACTATCTAAACCTGTTACAGTTAATGTCGTTCTTAATTGAGTTAAACTACCAAATAACGTATTTACTGTTGTACCAGTTAAGTTAAGTTGTGTACCAATGACTGTTTTAGAAACACTTGTACCAATGGTTTGTGTAGCAGAGGCGTTAGCAGCTGAAGCAGCATCTGATTGTATACCTGTTCCTGCAAAAGTGTTCATTAATCTAACGTCCCCAATAGTTGCACTATACCCAGATGTTTCAAAAGTTTGTTCGTTACCTAAATAATTTAGGGTTTGTGGAGTAATTGCTAATTGAGCTCCTTGTTTTAAAGTAATAGCTCCAAAACCTAAATCTAATACAGGTAATTTAGCTGTACCCCTTGGTAATGTAGTTAATTTATACTTCATAATTTGCAATTCACTTGGAAATGCTTCTAAGATAGGCATATTATTAATTGCTTCTCCGTAATAAGCAGAACCTGATGGGTGGTTAGGATTATATAATGTATAATCTATTTCATCATCGGCTAGTGCGAATTGTGTAATTTGAAAAGAACCATCGTTTCTAGCTAATAGCTCTCTTCCTTTTGTAGTAAGTATAGCGTCAACTGTTACTACCGAATTGTTTAAATATCCCATGTTTTTGTTTTATATAAATGTTGTTATATGTTATAAATATGTGTTCCTATTAAGATTTTATTATTCCTCTACCAATTAAATTATTTATTATTTGAGATGAACTAACTTCTAAAGCTTCTGATGGAAACTCTGATAATACTATACCAGCAGAAGAAAATGTTGATCCCGATATACCTGCTACTGGTATTATGTCCGCATAAGGATAATCTACACTTAAGTGTAATGTACTTGCATCCGGAATTGGTCTTCTTACTAAGTAGAAATCTAAATCAATTGACCCACTTGGAATTGGTTTGTCTAGTTCTAGTTTTAATCTTGCAACTCCACTAGAATTGATATTTTGTTCTGGAGGGATTACTTTAATTACATTGTAAGTATATGTTTCGTTATTACCAAATCTAATTTGATCATTTTCAAGAAAAGTTAAAGGTTTTGTAATTGTTGGAAATCTAGTGTCTGCAGGTTCCATACCTCCGGGGAAGAATGATGAACCACCAGGAACATAATCTAAAAATCCTTGTTTCCAAGCTGAACCATAAGCTTCATTAAAATTAGGGGATACCATTTCAATAAAACTTTGTGATATTGATGCTGATGTTGTCCAAAAAGGTGCAGTCATAGTGTTATCTCCATCAGCTGAATCGTAAGCACCTATTACAGTAAAATTAGTTGGTAATGTAGTAGTACCATCATAGGCTGCTGGGTAAAAAACATTTAAACCCGCTCTACCACCTCCTGAATTCATTAATCCTTCTACTTCAAATCTAACTTTATCAAGACCATTAAATATAAAATCACCAGTATTAAATTTAAAAACCCATTCTAAAAATTCTACAGGCCCCCCATTTGCACTACCTCCGTGAGGTTTCCAATTTACTCCCTTATTATATAATAAAGAATTAATTACTGGGTTTTCGAAAGCTACTTCTATTTCTTTTTTAGAGTTTAAACCGGGTGTTGCACGAGCAACTGAAGTAGTATATCTATTGGTACCTTGTTTATTAAATCTTACCATAGTACCACTTCTCCAACTACCACCACCTTCAACTCTACCTAATACACTACCACATTGAATTGATTTTCCTAAATATTGGGTATTTAATCTAATATCTTCTAACTCAAATGGGATATTAGTTTCAACACTATTTCTTGTTAAAACACATCTTAATTTTATCTGCATTTCATCTCTACCACTTTCATATAAAAATGAAGTATGAACTTTAGTTTCACCAAATATAGTTTGAGGGTTTAATAAAGATGTACCTAAAGTTGTATCTAAAGTAGATGCACCTCTAAACTCAAAGTTACCATCATTATCTACGGCTGAACCACCTGTTGTTGAACTAGAGTAGGGGAACAAGGTACCAGTTGATGAATTTATAGATGAGGGTGATATTTCAAATTCAGTATTTGGAAAACCTGGGGAAATTGTTGTTGAAAAGGTTTTAGAATTTGCTATAGCTGCGGCACCATTTATATCTACACCTTGACCCATAACAGACACACCAAAAAATGTTTTTGCAGACGGGTTATTTGCATTATCATAGATTGATATTCTTCCTGAACCCGATAGTGGTATTGAAGAAGCATAACCATCACTTGAAGTCTGACTAAAAGATATAGGCTCATACCTATTTGCAACTTTTTCTACAGTTTGTAAACCATTTAAAGCAGTTAATGTATTACTACCTGAATTGATCTCTATTTGTATTGAAGAATCTGGTGGGTATAAAGCATTCATTATTTCAAAACTTAAACCATCTAATGAAGGTGGTGTTGCCACTTCATTCTCATCAATTAAGTACGCAACATTTAACTGTGTTACATTATTAAGTGTAGGATAAGGATTAGTCATTGAGCTAAAATAAGCAAAATAAGCAAATCTTACTTCTACGTTAGGTGTTTGTCCTAATGTACCTGTATCCCCATAAGTGAATACATTTACTTCTTGACAAGTAGATCTTGAACCATCATATCTTGGATACGTCCAACTTGCTTGTTGGTAATTCGAGTCAGGGACTGTTGCTCTTTGAGCTATACCTTCTAATATTTGTACCTGGTTAACTGGTATTATTGGACCGGATGTATTATTATAATCCACATCCATTATATTTGTACTTGGTCTTTGAAGGTTATAATTGTTTAATAAAGGTTGACAGTCAGTTGCAAACGCAAATGGTAATACACCATTAGCATAAAAAGTCGGAATTCCAAATTCTGTAGTTATTGGGACTCTATAAACATTAGGTTCCAAGACTGATGCCGTAAGTGGGGCATATATACTAGTATAAGGAGATATACTCATAGAGGCTTGTGTAATTGTCATACCTATATTTCCACCTTCTTTTTCTATACCAACCGCCATTCTAAAAGTATCACCTAACCCCCAACCTAAGTTATTAGGATCTTGTGGGAAAAATGATCCAGAAAATCTATATGTACCTATTGAAGAGGTATATGCGGTAACTGACCCACTAGTACTACCACTCCAATTAACTATACTTCCAAAAGTTGTTTGATTAGAAGTATTTCCATAATATATACGAGGTAATAAAGAAGCTGATGGGTTAGTAACTTCACTTACCCCTTGAATAGCGGTTTGTGTAATAACTATAGATTGAGTATTGTTAACTGGGTTAACAAAATCTCCCTCAAATTCTCGGTTACCAACATACCCACTCATTGAATATTCAATATAATACATACCACCACTTAGATTTAAGGAGGAGGATGCATTAGTAGATGAATCGTATGGTAAAGGATTTGTAAAAGTTCCAATAACATTAGAGGCAGAGGATGCAAAGTTTATTATAGTTCCACCTTCAACGGCATATTTATTTTTTGTTGAACCTGTTAAAACTAAATCTACAACTGTTCCTCCATCGGTTCCATCGTTAACTGATCCTGTGTATTTTAAAAGTGCTTGTATATCTAAAAATAAAGTAGAGGATAGGGTTGAAGACATACTTGCAGAATATTCATTTAGTGTAGTGTTTCCAGTGTTAGTATTTAGACCATCTGTGTACCAGTTACCATTAGTTTGGTTGGTTACTGTAAAAGTATTATATGTGTCTGGATCACTAGATGCAGGTTCGAAATAATATTCTAGAGTAATTTGGTTTATTTCCCATTCAGTCATAGATAATAAAAAATCTTTGTTAGATTTAATTGCTAATCTCCAACTTAGATTATTAGAAAAACCACCAATGTTTTGTCGTTGTGCCCCTAGCGCAGCATTTGCATTAAAAGTATATTGTTGTCTCCATACTGAGGTTCCAGTGTTATCTGTAACAAGACCAGCAGTCCCCGCTATAGGTAAAATGCTTATAAAAGAATCAGTGGCGTAATTTTGCCCATTATCAGCGAATTGAACCGATCCCGTGGCGTTAAAATCACCAGAACCAGTTTCAACGTATGCTATATAAGTAAATCCAAAACGTGGTCGAATATTTGTCCAAGTACCCTCCCCATCTCTATCTAGAGGTGGTAAAGATAATACGGCATAATCGATCCAAGCTTCTATTTGATCTTCATCTATCGTAATATTACCATCTTTGGATTGTGATGGTTGGTTGAAATATGTTGTATTATTTGATCCATTTGTATCCCATAAAGCATTTCCAGAAATTAAGGCAGATGATGATATTGGTGCAAACTCACTAGTAAAAGTAGTCTGGGAGCTTCCAGAGAATTGTATAACTCCAAAATCATAATCTAGTGAAGCAGTACCTGCTAATGCTATTATTGGGTGGGCACCAGGGGAAGTAATGGTAGTTGGGTTCTTTAAAGAACCTGAGTTACCAGGTATAAGTGTGTTTATAGTATCAAAAAATAATGGTGATGAAACACCTTCTTCTAATGTTGCGGGTCTAAATACACCAGATCTATTATTACTAACTGAATCTCCAGTTGTTTTTGGTAACCAACCTCCAGAAGGGGAATATAACACCTCAAATTTTGGTGATGAAAAATTAAAACCAAAACTATCAGGGATTCTACCTATTGCTAACAAAGTATTAGCATTATTTGTTATGAAGAAATAAGAAGGTATTGAAACCTGAGGTAAAAGAGCATCTGTGACATTACTTAAATTAGAATCATCATATAGGACTGTTACCGAAGATAAAAAAGTACCACCATAATAAATAGTTGCCATATTAACTGCGGCACCACTATAACCCGTAATAGCAGCAGATACTGAATCATATCTACCATCCAGTGCTCCTACTCCTGAAATTGACACTCTAACACTTGAATTGCTTGAAGCTACTTGGGAATAGTTTACTCTTTGGTTAAAAGTTCCGGCTACAGAAGTATCATAAGATTGTGAAAAGTGATAGTTTCCAGTTTGTGTGGTAGTACTTGTACCACCTCCAGTAGTTAAATCAGAACCACTATAAGATATATCCATTATAAAGTTAAGTGGGATATTAGGAGTTTTACCTAAGGTATAAGCACCATAACTCCAAATATTAAAAAGGGAATTTGCCTGGTTAGTTGCGTTTAACATACCAGCAGCTAAAAACTGACCATCAACGGTACCTTGACCAAAAGCCCCTCCAAAACCTATATATTGAGGGTAGAGGACGTTAGGTTTTCCATCTCCTCCGTAAGCGAATTGGTTTGGAGAAATACTATTAATTACAGGTTGGTTTTGAGGAAAGTAATTACTATTTACTGAGTCATTAGGGGACCAACAAGTAATAGTTTGTTCTTGAGTTAAAACTGTGGAGTTTTTAAAAGAATTTTGTTGCCATAAATCTGTATCACTACTAAGATCATCAGATGAGGTCCAAGCTGTACCTATTTGAAAGCTCCAATTTTCAGAACCACCATTTAAAGATGAGGTTATTGGGAAATATTCTGTATTACCTGTAGTGAAATTTATTTTTACTTTATTACCAGGTGGTAGTTCTGTAATTTGATTTGTTTGTGATATTAAAGTTGGGTTTGTTATCTCAAAATAACCTGATTGTAAGGTAAAGGTATTTATTGAATATTGATAAACATCGTTTGTAACTTGATCTGTTATTATAAATCCACCATTAGGGTTAGTTACTAAATTATTAAAAAATGTTGTGTAGTTTGAACCATTAGATGAGTAGGCATTAATTCTTATTAAAGTAATATCATAGTTATTACTTGGGGATTGAGTAATTAACACTTCACCTGAAATTGTAGGTGAAACTGAGTCTAACCAACTATCTGTAATACTTGTTATAGGAGTCCAAGTTCTATTTGATCCTAATTCTAATGCTATTCTTAACCTTACTGAATTTGATTCAGGTATTACTCCTATAATTCTATAAGTACTTATACCTCCACCATATATTGATGAATCTGGGAATCTAATGTTAAGGTCAGTGTCTTGTTTTAAATAATCGGTTACATCATTTCCTTCAAGATCAATTCTTGATAATTTAATATTTGTAACATAATTATAGTTAGGGTTTGCACCTGTAGATTGTAGTATTGAAGTGTCAGTTATTTTCTCAGAAAATATCCAAGCATCACCTTGATAAGGCTCATTATTTGGATTATTAAATACGGGTGATATAACTGTTCCTAACTCTGTTTGGTTAATTTCCCCATTAAAAAATATTGGGTTAAATAAAACTCCTTTATCTACTACATTTAAGTAAGGACCACAACCAGGATTTAAGGACTGTGTTGTAACTACTATATTAGACCCACTAAATTCTCCATCATAAAATTCATGTTGGGTTGAAACAGTTTCAACTCCTTTACCTTGATATGAAGCACTTAAAAATTGTGAACTACTATAATTAAAATAAGTACCATTAATTATCGAGTAGCTATATGGATCTCTAGATGTACCATTTACATCGTAGCTTTGAGTTAAGTTAAATATATTACTAGGATCAGTAGGGTATGATTGTAAGCCATTAAATCTATTTACAACTCCACCTGCACCACCCGTAAATTTATATATAGCAGAACCTCCGGTATTAGCATATTGTGGGTAATCTGAAGATCCGGTATTAAAATCTTTTGGGAAGGGTTTTATTTGACCCTCTAAGGTTACATTAGATGAAGTAACTTGAGCGGGTCTTTGTCTATTTCTTTCTAATATATGTTGTTTTATTACTACACCAGAAACTAAACTTGTTCTAGCAGGAGTAAAATCTTTAATCATTTTAAATAATGAATTGTCAAAGAATTTTATTAATCTAATAAAATCAACAACATCATAACTTTTTATATACTTTTCAAAATACGCATCCCTTAATCTATCTAAAGCAGGATATGAAGTATCTGATGATGAGATAAATCTAGGATCACCTATATAATCTCCAATATTAAAGTAACCAATTTGAGCATTTATATCATCATTTATTTGATTTGATGGGGAGAATGCTACTTCTAAATAATTGGCATTAGGGGTATAACTTTGACTTGTGTATGATAATTGTTGAGTTGAACGTATTGAAGATAAAGTAGAACCCGTTAAGTTACCTTGAGCAACTATAAAATCTCCATTATCATCAGGGGTAGTATAATCAAAACCATATGGAGCCTCGGCTAAATTGGTATTTCTTATATGAACTTTTTCTGTTATTCTGTTTTTCATACCCGCAACAACCTGGTCTTGGAATATATCTTCTACATTTGTAACAAATTTTCTAGAATTAAAAATGCTAAACCCACTTGTATTATCAGAAAACGATTGTGTAATTTGTACAGCGGATCCTGTTATTCTAGGGTGTGTTGAAGTTATACTACCAGTATTTAATTGAGTACCTAAATTTGCTCTAAAAAATAGTTGTTCTGGGGTGCTATTTAGTCCATTTCCTTCTGCAGAATAAGGATTTACCGTATAATCAAAGAAATTACTTTGTGATATAGGTTGTTTCCAAAACCTGTATTCTTGAAATGAACCAGAAAATGGTTGGTATAAATCTCCCCCTATAGTTAGATTTGAGGATGTATTTAAATACGCTAACTGCGATCCTGGATAATAGGAGGTGTCATATCCACCATTAATGGAGGATGATGAAGAAAATCCGATTTTCCCATCTATTTCATTAGCTGCAAAGATTCCAGATGAAGTACCAGAGAAATTCATTTGTACTGACCACCAATCATTATTAAAGAAGGGTAATGAAATACTAGCAGAAATTGAGGCGTCATCATCTGCAGCAGGTACCCATTTTAATTGTCCCCAAGTATCGTATGGGTTTGGAATAGAACCACTATATGAGCCTGAAGTTAAACCTGAACCAGTGTATACTAACATAATGTTACCTCCATCATCTGTGGACCATAATGATTGAGAATATCTAATATCTGTACTAGCTACATTATCAATGGGAGCAGGTATGCCGGGTGTTTTAAATCTAAATTGAACTGTATTTGGAACACTTTCATTTCCAAACTTAATATTACTTTTTATATTTGATCTAATATAATTTGTTGCTGTCCCACCAGTATCAAATGCATAATTAAATACATCCTGTTTTAAATCATAATCTTGTTTTTCGTTTCTATCTTTTCCACCAAATTCATTTATTCTTAGAATTGTATCTGGAATACCATATGAAGTAATTAATGCTCTAATACCAGCTATTGTACCCTTTGTTTTAAGTAAATAAGGTATATTGTGGTAAATTCGTTTATATACTCGCTTATTAACATCGCTTAATGGGACTATATCGTTCGACGATGATATTGTAGTATCAACGTACTCAAACCCAGAAGGTGCGGGTAATGAACCAGTCATGTTAGGAAAAGGGAATGCACTTCCTGAAGGAGTTAAACCTAAAAATGCTGTAAATAGATCATCAGTATTAAAACTATTTGAATATAATTTTACACCAAAATCTCTAATAGCATCTGCTACTAAATCTTTAGAAATACCATAATCTAAACGATTATCAGTATTAAATTTATTTGTAATGTCTTTTGTATAAACCCAAACGTTATCATAGTATTGAGCTACCATGTCAACAAATAGTTCGTATTTTAAATTTTCAGGATCTTCTCTTAAATATTCAGGTATTGACCAATACAACCAGTCTCGATTGTTTTGATCGTAATTTGAAGCAGAAAGGGCCTGTCCTCCATAGTAACTATTACCTGGGTTTGCGTTACCTATCCAGTTTATTACTTCATTACTACCGGTTGAAAATAGGGTAAATGGGGGTGATGAATTAGATTTTGGATATGAATAGTCTGATCCACTATTATAGTAAAGGAAATATTCATAACCATCAAAATTTCTAATTATGGTATCTATTTGATGGGTTAATGTAGCTAAACTAGCACTAAATGCAAATCCATTTACAGTTTGGCTTGTTACTTGACCTAATGATGAAGATATAACGTTACTAGAAGACTCAATTAAACCTACTTTATAATAAAAGTTTTCTAATCTAGTTTGAGCTGAACTAAAGTTAATAAAATTACTATAGTTCTCGTAGTTAATATTTATGTTTATTTCTTTTTCGTTTAATAAACTTTTTATTTGGTTTACAGAGCTTGTAACATTTGAGTTAATTAAGGTATTGATAGAAAATTGTTCTCCTGATGTACCTGTTTGTTGTGTTATGTTTAAGCTAAGATTTGGACCTTGTAAGTAAGTAAAATCATCTTCTATTATAGGTTCAAATGGAAAATCTACTTTATATAGTTGAGGTTGTGATAATAATTCTACAACCCACAATTCAGTTCTTAAATCAAATTCTTCAGGTAATGGGTCGTATAGTTTAATTATTAATGTAGGATCAGCTGTTATACCATCCTCTAACTTAAGATTATTAGCAATTACAGTTTGGTTTTCTCCAAAATTAAGATAAAAATCAACAAAATATTCAGATACTTCCCTATAATCAATAAACTCATTGGCCGAAGAAACTATTAAACTATTTTCTATAATATTACTGTCTAATCTAATTTCTGTTCTATCAGAAGATATTTCAGATATAAAGTAATAATTGCTTTGAATATCTGATGCTAATCTTTTTCTATAAAAGCTATAACCTATACTATAAGTTCCGACATTAAAACCTTCATCCTCTAAATTATTTATAGGGTTTAATAATATATCTCCCTCCCTAACATCATAATCAAGTAATGGTTCTGGGTAATCAGGGAATATTAGTTCTTTATTTTGATCATAAATAAAATATTCGATATAATCAGTAGAGGCAGTGAATGCCGTATCTAAATCTGATTGGGCAATTAAAGTTTGATCTGAATTATCATATGTTTGATATTCAAATGTACCTGGGGCTAATTGATTTACTGTAGGTTCTAATGCCATATATTATTATGTTGTACTTATTGAATCTGTTGCTGTATCTACTATTTGTGAGCTTGCAATGTTTAATTCCTTTTGGAATATATCTAACGCCTCATTTGTTTGTTCACTTCCTAAGCCTTCTGATGAAGCTTTAATATTGTTCATTTGTGCATTTAATAAATCTTGTCTTAATTGAGCAATTTCAGCTTGTAAAGCTAACACTTCTCCATTTATTTCTTCAAAATTAATATACTCACCACTAGTTCTAACTAAAAATTGATGTGAATTTGTTTCACCTAACGCCGGTATATCATAAAAAAGAGAATTGTATAATCCAAAGAATTCTTGAAGACTTGGTTGAACTTGTAACTCTTCAGTAAGGGTTTCAACACCTATTTCACCAAAACTAGTATCAATAGTTTTAATGTATTGGGCTTTGTTAAATACCTCTTTTCTAAGATCTAATCTTTCGTTTGCCATTATCCGTTAACTACTTTAAAGTAATAATTATCATCCTTAACTACCCTGCTTCCACTAATGGTAGATTGAATTAAAATTTTATAATATCTTTCTGGTTGTAATCCATTCATATAAACATCAAAATAATTACCTGTAGAATCACAACTTATTTTAGTAAATTGAGAACTAAACTCTACAATGAACTCATTTGTATCTAAATCTTTAATAGCCCATAATGAACCATCAGGTAAGTAGTGGTTTTGTGTATCTACAGATGATGTCATAAAGGTTCTTGCGGGGTAATCTGGTCTTACATTTAACCTAAATCTATTAATACTTTCACTATAAAATACTCCAGGGTTATTATCTAAGGCTACAAATAAATCAGAAGTTTTTAGTGCTGGTAGATCCCCAGTGTTAAATATTTGGTCATCCCATTTAATTTCTAAAACGGGTGGATAAATTGTATTTGTATCAACTGAATAGAATTGTATTATAGGTTGTATAGCGTCTGCACTATTAAATTCAAGTATATCTTCCCACTTTACAATAAACCCATTGTTAACTACATCATAACTACCGGTTGAAGGAGTAATTCCTTGTGAGTTACCCCACCAAGAATGAACTATATCTGTTACATTAACATTTAGATCTTTTTGAGATCTCATGTTAAAGGATTGTGTTGGTGAAAAATCTAACCCAGGTATACTAGAACCTGTGTACCAGGTACCACCACCCCTATAACTACCAGACCAAGAAGCAGTAACATTAGTTGAGAAACTAGAAGTTTGCCAATTTTGTCCACCTGAGCCTGAGTATGTTTGAGCTATCCAACTTACACCATTAGTAGTAAATGGAGAATCTAGGTATGTACCTGTACCATTACTCCATGATCCCGAAATAGGGTGGATATTTAGTTCAGTATTAAAGTTAACACCTTGGGCATTAGCTACAAAACATTTCATACTACTTGAAAATTGAGGAATTGATGCTGAAAGGGGGACATAAGTATTAATTACAGTGTCTATTTCAGGTTGATCAAATTCCACTAAATATCTAAATACTTGAGGAACGGGGTTAATGTTAACATTTAAGTTCCCTACTTCAATCATCGCATCTATCCCTGTATTCATAAAGGGGTAGAAAGAATACATTGTAGCATCTTGTAATGGGAAAAGTTTATATACTGCCATAATTTTTTATTTTAATATCCACCTAATTGAGTTCCTGTTCCTGATGTAAAAGTTCCTACACCTAAGGCAACTACCCTACCTTTAATATCAGTATCTGGGTATTTAACTTCAAATATGCTAGGATCTATAGAAGGGTATATTATACCACCTTGTGTAGCTCCAGAAATACTATATGCATATTGAGAATACCCTAATGTTGTTCCTGCTTTGTTTTCAATATTTACATTACTTACAGTTTGTACTCCAGGTATTCTATCTAATAACACGGAGATGTCTCTTAATATAATAGGCTGATTTATTTGCCATCTGTTTATGTTAAAATATTCTCGAACTGCTGCTATACAATTAAATAACACTTCATTATTGTTAAAATTAGGTAAGGTAATTATATCAAAATTACAACATATGTTAATAACAAAAGCATCTTTAATATTAACTACATCACCAATCATTCTATACTGGTTAATATATGTTTGTAAATTACTCTTTAGAGTATTTGACCCATTAATTAATTTTTTATTTAAATCAAATGATAATACGTATAAATCTAAAGTGGTATTTGGATCATTTGCTAGAGGTTTTTGAGTATGTGCTCTAGCTATAGTACCATAACTAGGAGGCATACTTAGAGCTCTAACTAAATAATCATCAGCGGTTACGTTTCTTTGTTGTGTATTATAATTTGATAGTGAATTTTGTCTAATTTCTTCTATACTATCACCATCTTGTCCCCCACTTGCTGCTGCTACGTTATTTACAGCCAATGAGTTAAATATAAAATCTGCTAAACTAGAATTTAAATTACTATTAATAAAAGTAGTATTGGTAGTTGAGAGTATATTTATTTGATTGGCATTAACATTAGAAGAAGTACCACCACCGGTTAAGTACCTTACAGTTAAGTTAGTATCACTAGGAGAGATACCATATGTGTTTGTAAATATAAAATTAGTTGGACTATATGCCGTTGTTAATTTGTTTTGTCCAAAAGGTAAACCTAAACCTACATTATCTGGGTTAGGGGTAACTTCTTCATCTATTTCTAAAGGTCTACCTGCTCCAAATTGAATCTGTAATGTATTTTCGTTTAAAAAACGGGTTATAAATCTACGATTAACGGATTTAGTTTTTAATAAATAAGGTGCATTGTAACTATCAGCAGAATTGTTAGGATCATTTACATTAGTGTTTTTTAAATCACTATAAACTAAATCTTGTGCTAAGTAATCAACTTCATACCAAATATTACCATCACTATCGGTTATATCTATTATACCTCCTATATTAGGTACATTAAGTTCTAGGGTAGGAAATTCTTGATATGCCCCCATAGTAAAGGTTTCAGATACTATAGTTCCTGATGTACCCTTACGTGTTTTTTTTAATAAGTAATACTCAGGTTCGTCATTGTTTATTTGGGCTATTGATATTTCTGTTTGATCCATTGAATTGGATACAGTAAAATCAACAGGTTCTGATGTTACAAATGATGATCCATTAGCAGAGGTTGCTGTTGTGTTTGTACCTATATATAAGGCATAATCAAAATCTGGAACTGTTGATGAACCTTCTGTTTTAGAGGGTAGTTGTTGGTAAAAATCTAAATCTACAGTTGCTAGACCCGTAACTTTAGGTTTATAACTAAACATATAAGCTAAATCATATAGATTATCAAACTGTCTAGCATATTGTAAATAAGTTTCTTGTATTTGGTTATCTAAATAGAAGGATAATACATCAGAGACATATGAAGCCTGTTCTATAAACATTACTCCAGGTGATGCTGGGCTAAAGTCAGTATAAGTATTTGGAAAATACGTTTGTGAAAAATTAATTAATTGAGATCTAATATCATTAAAACTCTTATTAATATATGTTATGTCCTTATTTTGTACTGCCATTAGCTAAAATTTAATTCTAAAGTATCATTTATTCCTGTATTCGGTATACTATATGTTATAGAAACTTGAATGGAATTTTGATTTTCGGTTTCAAATACTTCCATTTCTTCTACCTCCACTAACGGGATATTTTGTTTTATTTTTTCTTGAATATCATTTTTAATAAATTCTAGATTTCCAGATTCTATTTGTGTAAAAAGATATTGTCTTAAACCGGCACCAAATGTAGGGTTACTAGGTCTTTCTCCTGGGTTTGTAAGTAGATAATTAATTAAATTATTCTTTACTGCATCTTTAGTTTGGAAATTAGGCTCAAAGGCAACAGGACCACTAAGTGGTAAGTTAATACCGATAGCGACTCTAGGCCGTAAATCGTTAGGAAAAACTCTTCTTGCTCCGAATGCCATATATATTATGCTTTACCTTTCATTAAACCCATTATTTGATCCATACTTACATTTCCACCTGGTAAACTACCATTTGCTGATGTTGTATCACCACCCCCTAATTGTAAAGGAATATCTTGTGTTGTAGCGGATAAGGTACCATTTGCTCCTGGTCTCATACCATCTAAGACATTCATCATATTTTCTCTAAGTTTCATTTTATCTGAAGTAGGTAAAGGTGATTGTGCCACGGGATTCATTGGA
>TARA_R110000803_G_scaffold3285_6_pt1 | contig 17846 bp, 19 predicted proteins | sample TARA_R110000803 | Tara Oceans TARA_R110000803 (sample SAMEA4397772) | marine metagenome | biome: Polar Biome; feature: [SRF] surface water layer (ENVO:00010504); material: water (ENVO:00002006), including particulate matter (ENVO:01000060) such as... | depth 5 m | reverse complement strand
CAATCGACGCGAACCTCCTATAAGGACAATCCCATGCTACCCATCCAGCTTGAAAGCCTGTTCCACGTTATTAGTTACCACAGTATGTGGATCGCAGTAGGTTATATGATTGGAACTTATGTCTGGAGCTTCCCTAAGTAACCCTCCACTCTAGCTCTCTCGACTTTTATTAAAACAAGAGCAGTTCTATTCGGGCTGTGTCACTTTCCCCAAAGAGATTCTCTACCATTCCTACTATATTTAAGGATATCCAGATGGCGAAACAACGGATAAGAAGAGTACGATGCCCAGACACAGGTGAATTGATAGACCCTCCTAAAAAGAAGCGAGTACGAACCAAGACACAGAAGAAGAAACGTATGGCACGAGAGAACGTAGTTCGCAAAGAAGAGGGAGTGTCTATTAAACTCACTCGGAAACAACACACCCTCAAACTAGAGAAGGCCAAGCTGGCGAAGGCAAAGAAGGCTTCTCGTAAGTTAGAGAAAGAAAAGAAAGATCGGGAAGAGCTTGCCAGAGAGATAGAAGAACACAATCAACATCTACAAGATTTAGAAGATGCTGTTTCAGAGATTGAAGTGCCAAGGATTAAGAAGCCTAAGAAAATAAAGAAACAGAGTACTCGGCCTATCAACCCTAAGACGGGCGATCATCGCAGTGGCAACCCTACTCTTCCAGAGAATGAAGGTCTCACAAAGGCTGAGAAGCAGCGAAACTGGACACGTCGTCATGGACAGGCTAAGAGTAAGAGTGATAGAGATATCGCACCCCTTCCCACTGAAACCATCAATTGGGAGCGTCGGCTCGCATGTAAAAAGAGTCTGAAGAAGCATTGTGAAACCTACCACAAGCCAGTCTTCTATCTAGGGTGGTCGGATGACCAGCTTCTCTGTCTAGAGAACGTTGAACAGGTTTTCCTGGAGTCTGCTCGTATGTTCGCCCTCGCGATGCCTCGCGGATCCGGTAAGACAGCCATCTGTCGGGCTGGCCTTCAATGGGGTACTGCTCACGGGTTCCGGCGATTTCCATACTTCGTTGGCTCCACCCAGCCTAAAACTCAACAAACCTTGGAATCTATTAAAACTAATTGGTATCGTAATAAAGAACTTCGCGAAGACTACCCCGAGATCGCTTACCCGATTGAACGTATTGAAAACCGTTATCACATGGCCAACGGACAGACATACAATGGGGTTCCCACTGCTATTGAGTGGGGTTCCGAGTCTATCCGCTACCCAGCTTTACTCCTCCCCAAAGATGTAGCCGAGGAATACCTTAAACATGATCCATCAGCCCTCTTCCATACCAGAGACGGTGACCTGTTCTTTCAAGAGGTTGAAGGATACGAGGGACCAATTACTAAAGATGGCGACTTACGAGAAGACCGACTCTACCTTTCAGCGACAGCTGGACTCATTATCGGAACAGCTGGTATCGGTGGTTCTATCCGTGGCGAAGCAGACACCCATCCCATTACTCTTGAACAGCCTAGACCGGATCTTATCCTACTTGACGACGTTCAGAAAGATGTGGTAGCTGAATCACCAGCCTCAGTAGAGAAGATGATTCGTGTGATTGATGGTGCTGTGGCTGGTCTGACTGGTCCAGGGGAGCATATCGCTGCTCTGATGCCTTGTACCGTCATCATGGAGAACGATGCTGCCGACACTTACCTCAATCCACTATTAAAGCCAGAATGGAACGGTGTTCGTTGCAAGATGGTGACACAGTGGCCAGCTGGAGTGACAGACCATGAAATTACCCAAGATACAGCAGCTTCCCGGCACTGGATTGAGTATTGTGATTTATGGAGAGTTTCACTTCAACGTCACAAAAACTTTAGTCTCGCGACAGAGTATTACGGTAAGAATCGTAGATCAATGGACAGAGGGTTCAAAGTCTCCTGGAAAGAGCGATACGATGCCGATAAGTTTGATAAGAAAGGGAAGCTCTTAAGAAAAGGAACTGAACTGTCTGCTCAGCAACATGCGATGAACCTTCGCTTGAAGAACCCTGTGGCCTTCCTGTCTGAGTTTCAAAACATCGGTAAGAGCCTCCTCAACATTGGCGAACTCCTTATTACAGCGAAGCAGCTGTCTGAAAAGACGGTTGAATACAAACGACTCGAGGCTCCAGCTGAGGCTCAAGTGGTGTCTGCCTTCATTGATGTTCAAAACGAGATATTCTTTTGGGCAGTGTTTGCAACTGATATGGACTTCAATGGTGTCTTCTGTGACTATGGAACCTTCCCACAGACGCCGACTAGGTACTTCAGCAAGAGCCAGACCGAGTCTTGGTCTCTACTAACTAGGTTATTCTTTGAAGAGTACCCTGAATTCAAGAAAGACGCCATCACAACTAAGAAAGGACACATCAGAGCACCCCTAGACGCCAAGATCTATCACGGGTTAAGTAAGCTCGTCCCTCTTATACAAACCAAACTCGTCACAGCACAGGATGAACACAAGAGGAAGATACCTGTGGGACGAACTGGTATTGATACTCGTTGGGGACAGGCCTCTGACTCGGTGAAGCGATATATCCGCGAATCAGGCATCAATTCCCTCGTTCCATACATGGGTCAGTCCTTTCCAGCCACTAATCGCCAGCTAGAAGAGTACGAACAGAGAAAGGGTTGGAAGTTTGAACAGCATGTCAACCCGAACATCACGGAACCGAAGTGGGTTATCAGGCCTAATCAAGACGGGATGTTCTACATGGCCAGCGATGTTGATCGTGGTAAAGACTTTCTATTCCAACGATTGGCCTCTCCGAGGGGTGCTCCTGGGAATATTGGTTTATATTCAGCCCCGACAGACCACCATCAGCTCTTCGCAGATCATATTTGTAATAGTGAATACCCCGAACCGGTCACAGCTAGGGGAATCACGAAGAACATGTGGATAGAACGTCAGGGTGCTTTTGATAATGACTGGTTGGATTGCTCGGTTGGATGCTTACAGATGGCATCTATGCAAGGTGTCAGTCTTAAGAGTCAATTAGGGGCTGTCCGTATTACTAAACGATCCTTCAGTGCGATGGCCAATAGTAAGGGCAGAAAGAAGAGGATGGTATGACCCGACCATCAATCCAATGTCCCTCTTGTGGTGGTAGACTCTGTGATGTTATGTGGACCCGTCCTAAAACCTTCACACTCAATGGGATTATCCACTGTAAAATCCGACGAGGAAGGCGATGTGTTCACTGTGGCACCAGTTGGACGACTAGTGAAGAACTTGAATCCGGTCAGGTAGAGGACAATCATGTGACCCCACCCGACCCAGAGTCTCCAGGCGAGCCACCTAGCAACCCTTTCGTCTGATTGCGTTCAATGATATTAATGCTCTCAATCGGCCGAGGGCAGTGTACCGGAGGGGGCTGTGTTCCCTAGGGGCTGGTAATTATTAGGATTTGTCTCCTATTTCTCTCTTATACAGGTTTGGGCTGTGCTTTTCGGCCTTATATCGCCCGTTCGGCTGTGTGGCCACTGGTGGCTCATACACCTGTGCTACCATTCCCCAAAGAAACCCGCAGAGTGACTACATGTGTCATTGTCTTATGTTGCTAATAAAACTCAGATATTCGCTAATATGTTCTGACTTTACACCCCCTTCTACCACTTTCGCTCCTAGTCACCTCTTTAATACTGGTGGATACCTCATGGTTGATGATATTACTACGGCTGCTGCAAGAGCACAGAAGATCCGGACTGAAGAAGGTACGATCGAAGAGAAGCCAGTCGGTGAGATTATTGACGCGGATCGTTATGTTGCTTCCAAGTCTGCTTCTGGAGCTGTTCCTTGGGGATTACGATTTGCGATCAGTAAACCCGGTGGAACTATTAGTAATCACAGCGACTAAGATTTAATAGAACTCACTCGTACCGTAGAGATTATAATGGTCACAACTGTTCCAGGTTATAAAGGGCTCGTAGACGCTTCAGGGAATCCCTTGATGTCTGATTCTCGTGTCGGACAATTACAAGCTCAGTTGAGTAGTGCTACCCGACAGGTGAGGAACATCAAAGCGAAATATGATGCTGCTCATACTGGAGTCGGGAATGAGAACCATTGGGCTAACTCAGATAAGCTCGATCCTCACAATGCAGCTTCCCTCAAAGTGCGAAGCGTATTACGATCTCGTTCACGTTACGAAGTCATTGAAAACAACCCGTTCCTCAAAGGTATCATTCTCACCCTCGCGAATGACTTCGTTGGCCGAAGTGGTCCCAAGTTGCAAATTACTGATAAGCGACTATCTCCGGACAGACGTAAAGCCATTGAGGAACGGTTTGCAACTTGGTCTAAGTCTATTAAGCTTCGTCAGAAGTTGTGGCGGATGCGAGTAGCAAAGATCACTGATGGTGAAACCTTCTTGCGAGCTTACACCAACTATGGAGGAGGGAAGCGACAACACCCTCTTCGGTTAGATCTCCAAGTCTTAGAATGCGATCGAGTTAGCAGCTACACTCATCTCAGTTCAAACATGGGGAACGAGAAGAGAGCCTATAATGAAATTGATGGTGTTCGCTTTGACAGTTATGAGAACCCACTGGCTTATCATATTCTGAATAAGCATCCGGGTGGATCTATTATGATGGATCAACATGCTGGTCAAGGTCAGTGGACTCCCACAGAAAGCGTAATCCATTGGTTCCGTCAAGATCGTGGCTGGCTTCGTGGTATTCCCGAACTAACCCCTTCACTTCCTTTATGTGCCATCCTACGACGATACACTCTGGCCATCATACGTCATGCTGAAACAGCTGCCGACCTCACAGCCTTAATTGAATCTGAAGGCCCTCCGGGTGGTAATAGTTGGACCGATGGTGCTGGTGGTGTCACCACTGACGATCCATTTGACACCTTTCCAATTGAGATGGGTTCTATTGTGAATCTGCCTTGGGGTTACAAGGTGAAACAATTGAACCCAGTTCCCTTCGGTGTTCAATACGATGAATTCGTGGGTAGCTTACTCCGTGAGATCATTCGTCCAATCCATGTTCCGTACAACATGCAAGTCGGTACGAGTAAAGATTCCAATATGGCTTCAGCAGTGGTTGACCGCGATATCTATCGCAGTGGTCAAGAATCAGAACGATCCCACTGTAACGAAGAAGTCATGGATCCCACCTTTGAACTTTTCTGGGATGAGGCCACACTTCTCAGAGGGTACTTAGGTGACGATCTGCTTCGTAGTGATAATACTTGGCGACACGAACTCCCAGCTCATGTATGGAGATGGGATCGTATTGGCCAAGACCACACTGATCCAGCGAAGGTCGCCAACATGATCAAGACTTACAGTGACATGAAGGTTATGACCGACCGTGATATCCAAGAAGTTTATTATAATCGGGATGTAGAAGACTGGAGAGATGAAGTTCGGGAAGACCTAGCCTTCCAGAAAGAACTCCGTGAATCTGGGTTGATGCCTGATGTTGAAGATGAAGTTCGTGTAGAAGACGAGAAGCAGAAATCAGTAGCCACTCACAATCCCATTCCAGACCCCGTTGCTCCCGCTCCTACCTCTTCCCCTAAGGAAACAAATAATGCCAAACCTTAAAGAATACTGGAATATATTGGCCAGTTCAGCGGCTGCTCCCGACAGGTTAGTAGGTAGCGACGGTCAGGCGATTGCCCAAGACTTCGTCGGTGCTACTGACGGTACTGTGGCAATAGAAGCCACTGAAGCTGATGGAACTACTGGAGGGCCTGAGAAACTTCGCTTGATGGCGAACTCAGGTGTTCCTATGCGATTGACAGGTTATGCCGACCCCGTCATTGTGAAAATGGAAGGAGCAATCTTTGCGAAAGATTCCACTCCTATTATTGCAGACCACGATATCGGTGAACGAATCGGTCACACAACCATCCAAGCGGTTATCCCTCATGGACAATCACAAGAGGTCGGTGGTCAAACAGTTAGCGGACCGAACATCGTAGCTATGGGACTCCGTTCTTCAAACAGTGATGCCGCGAATTCATTCGTCGCTGATGCTAGAAAGAACTTCCCTTTCCAAGTGTCCATAGGAGCAAGGATCTTGGATGGTGAATTTATTGCTCAAGGAGAAACTGTTGTAGTCAACGGGCGACAGTGGGACGGTCCTTTAATCGTCGCAAATAAAACATTGATCCGTGAAGTTACTGTTACTGTCTTGGGAGCTGACGGAAATACTTCTGCGACTCTTGCTGCCAAGATGAAAAATTCCTCTTATTCGGAGATTCATAATACTATGAATTTTGAAGCTTACGTCAGCTCCCTTGGTCTTGATATTAAAGCGATGAGCACAGAACTCAGAGCAACTATCGAAGCTCAATATAAAGCTGTCCACCCTCCAACTGGAACTCCTGTTGTCCCAGCCATCCAAGCCAGCGTCCCAGCTGGTATTCCAACCGCACTACCTGTTGACATCCAAGCTGCTGAAGCTACTCGGATGGAAGCACGTCGTAAAGCTGATGCAATCGAAGATCTTCGTACTGGTGATATCCGTGCCTCAGTTGCTCGGTACGCTGACACGAAGATTGATTATGCGGATCAGAAAGACATCACTGCTTCTGAAGCTGGTGTCATTGCTGTTCGCGAAGGTCATGATTCCCGCGACTTGGAGCTTGTCTTGCTGCGTGCTAGTCGTTCATCGTCTGCCGGTCCTTCTATCCATATTAAGAATAGCAGTGAGATTGATGGTAAGGCTCTATCATGTGCCATGCTTCGCATCAATGGTGTTCCTGGTCATGGTAAGAACAAACGATCTGGCAGTGAGTATGGGTTGGAAACCATGTTCAATGAAGCAACCCTAGAAGCTTCTCACAGCAAACAATATCAGATCAATTCGATCAGTCAATTGTTTGACATGCAGATCCGGGCTGGTGGTGGTTACTATAGCGGGACTGACCGTCATGGTGGTGACTTTACTGCTGAAGCTGTGAAAGCATGGCAAGCCGTACAGAGTCAAGGTTCTACTTTGAATGCTAGTGGGTTTAGTTCATTGAACATCACTAACGTCTTAGAGAACACGATGCACAAGGCCTCTCTTGCTGCTTTCGGTGCCTCTGAAGGTGTCTGGCGTTCAATCTGTGGTCGTCAGAACTTATCTGACTTTCGACCTCACAATCAGTATCGTATGGCTCCAGATGGAACATACAAGAAAGTCGGAGTGACTGGTGAACTGAAACACGTCGGGATGTCTGACACTAAGTACACCATTCAGGCCGAAACTTATGGAGCGATGATTACCATCGACCGTAAGACTCGCAAGAACGATGACTTAGGTGGAGTCATTAATCAGGCTCGTGGTCTTGGTACTCTGGGAGCTCAACGAATCGAAGAATCTGTCTTCGTACTATTGTTGAGCAATCCTGGTTCGTTCTTCCATGCTAACAATAGCAACTTGATCACGGGGGCTACCACTGCTCTTGGAACTATCGTTGACGATCAAGGCTTGGATCAAGCCCGTCAGTTATTCAGAAATCAACTTGTCAATGGCAAGCCAGTTTCTGTATCACCATCGATCTTACTAGCTGGTACGAAGTTGGAAACAACTGCGAATCGCTTATACAACCAAGATCGCACTGAAGCAGCTGCCGACTCTACTGGTGGTCAAGTCTTCAATGACAATCCTCATACAGGTCTGTATCAACCTGTGATCTCTCCATACTTGAATAACACCAGTATCACTGATGAAGATGGTGCTGCTCTTTCAGGTCAGAGCGATACTCTTTGGTATCTACTTGGAGATCCGAACTCTCCACAGGGTTCTGTCATTACCATTGGTTTCATGGATGGGATTGAAACACCTCACTTCGATGAAGCTGAGACTCAGTTCAATGTTCCTGATGGTCTTCAAATGCGTTCTTATCTTGATTGGGGTGTAGCAATGCAATCCACCGAGTTAGGTGTTAAATCAGCTGGAGCGTAGTCTCTTGTTGAATGTTGTTGTTCGGTAGTCCTCCTCCCAGACTTGTCATTCGGGAAAGGAGGAGGACTATTTACATTAATTAAAACCATTCGGGAGATGAACTGTGAAGGACGCGAAACCAGTGGTCAATCCAATCGCCCCTAGTTCCATTGCGAGAATTAAATCTATCGCAGAAGGGTATGAGGGTTCCAAAGCCGTCATTTCTCTTGGAACGGAAGATACTATCACGATGAAGACTCTGGCTCCTAAAGCCAAGTTGAAATCAACTGGTGGTGGTGGGTGCCAGATTTGTGCGACTGATCTAGTAATAGCTGCCAAGTCATGCGACGGGTTATTGACGAAAGTCATTACCGACCGAAAGAAACCTCATAAGAAAGACGTCAAGAGTTAATCTCTGACTTCTTTCTGAAACCGTATATTCATTTTCAATCAATTTCAAATAGGAGAGTCCATCATGGCTCAAACACTCGAAGCGGTTTTCCATCAAGGAAACGACCAAGTCCGCTTAGACTACACTCCCTCTGGTGCTGCTGTTGTAAATGGCGAGATCATTTACGATTCTGGTATCTGTTATGTTTGCACAAGTCCCGAAGGTATTGCTGACGGTGTCTTAGGTGACATGGCCACGAACGGTATCTTCAAAATCAAGAAAGATGCTATTGATACCTTCGCTAAAGGAGCGAAAGTAGCTTGGGATGATACTGCTAATCAGGCTGAACCTGATGGTGGTGGAAACGATGATGGAACCCTTGGTATCGCGATCACAGCTGCTGTCGCTGCTGATGATTTCGTACTGTGTGCCATCAATCGCACTGCCCTAGTTTAGTCCACCTGACCGTCATAGATCGGCTGTGGAGGGTCTTCGGGCCTTCCACACCTTTCCTTCCCCCAAGGAAATAATCATGGCTAAGAGTAAGCATGGATTCTTCACGACACTGGTAGTTCTCTATCAACCTGTGAAGGTCAGTGAATCATACTTCTTACCGACTCGAGTATTTCTTAACAGAGAACAGGTCTTAGTAGAATCGCTCGTGTTTCGTAGACCCGATGACAGTCAATACATAATCCCGAAGGGGACGCTCAGTGATGGTCCGAGCTTTCCTTTACTCCTCAGCCCTTTCCTTCCTGCCCGATCTCGTGTCATGGAAGCTGGGTTTTATCATGATCATCTTTGTCGCAGTTGTTACGATCTTGCATGGTGCGACAGTGAATTCATGTTATCGTTGAAGGCTCTTAAAATTAATCCCTTCTATGCTTACTTGTGTTACTTGTCACTCCGGATCGCTAGTCCATGGCGAAAGCAAGGTTCGAGCAAGTATAGTTGGATGAATGTTGTTAAGTGGATCGCGAAGTTCCTTGTTTGGAGTTTGAAATAGTGTCCGTATTCAGTGACAGACTAAATGAACTCGGCCCTCGGTTTGATACCGTCGCCGGCGAACTAGTGACCTATAACAATGGTGTCGTCAGTGGGAATATCACGGTCAACTTAGTTTTAATTGATACCGAAGAACTGATGCCAGGAATATCCGTGACTCATGTTGAGTACACTTTCTTGGGAACAGAACTAGCAGCCTTGCAAACCTTGCTAGGGGCTGGAGAACTGCCAACCCACGAAGACACTATTACACGATCCAACGGAGAGATCCTAACTGTTACGAGTATGGGTACCGATACTCCCCCGTATAAGTATATGGTCAACTCCCGACAACGAATTCAGATTACCACTATTAAAACGAAAGGAGCAACCTAATGAGCAACCTAACTGATATCCGCGATGCAGTGTACACTCAGCTTCTTTTGGATCGAACGAACACAGTGTTCACCAATAATTTATTTCTCGCTGAAAAGACATACCTTCCTCAAGCTTCCTTAGCCTCACTCGCTGTTGATGCTCCGGATGGGAAAGTCTACGTTGTAACAGCTGCTCACGGAGATGTCAGTACGATTAGTCGTAGTGATAGACCCGTCAAGCAAGAACTAGCAGTTCAGTTCGCGTTCCAGAAAACGAACATAGATTACTCAGACACGAGTGCTATGGATCTTCTGGTAGAACTCGTAGAAGAATTTCATACGATGTGTCGTAAGCGAGTAGACCTAGAAGGTTACTCGTGGAGTCGTATAGAAGTTATGAAGAATGAAAAAGATGTTCCATTCTCTTACACGATGTTGAGAGAAGCCAGAACCTTTGAAGCGTATTTTACATCGGTCTACAACCTCGTTATCTCTTAAAGGAGAACTATTATGGCAGGACCATCCACTGGTCATAAGATGAAACTGTACCGGAACACTGGAACCAGTGCGGTTCCAGTCTGGTCAGAAGTTGATGAAGTAGGGGACGTAAGTATTCCTGACTTCAGTCGTAGTATGGCAGAGCTGAAACGCCGAGCCAGTGATTTCACTAAGAACTTAGCTGGCTTGATCCAGTCCGTTGCAATTGAATTCAGATTGCATCACGGAATGGACGCCACGAACTTTGATGCCATCCGAACAGCTTTCTTCGCTGGTACTGCTGAAGAATGGGCCATCATGAATGGAGACAATACAGTCACCGGAAATGAAGGTCTGGTTGTTCAATGCCTAGTTGAGCAGTTCCCTTGGGACCAACCACTGGAAGACGTGAGTGGTCACGACATCCGCTTGGCGATTGCGTATATGGAAGAAGCATCTGCCGAACTTAATCCAGCTTGGACGACTATCGCGTAGTTCTTACTCTTCCTCAACCGTTACCATTGACTCAATTATTTAACTCGGAGAAATACTCATGTCGGCTACCGATGAAATTCGCAAACGAATCGCGAATACAAAGAACCCAGATGCGAGTCCTGTCGCTCCTCTGGCTGTGAAACGTAACAAGGCCATCAAGATGACTGTCGCTGAAGCGAAAGTTGCTTGTGAGGCCCACCCTGACCACTGCTGTTCCAAAGTGATCGGCAAGGCCATCGCAGGGATGTTAGACACATCTTCGGTGACCCTCGATCTTGTGGACGTTGAAGCGATGCTCGATGGGGGTGAAGTTGAAGTTGTTGAGACTACCGAAATGGTCGGTGGTCAATCCAGCACTGTCAAAACGAAACGATTGAAGTCTAAGTCGGCTCGACCTATCAAACCTGCTAAATAGTTTCCGGAGGTAGGTGGTTGATCAGGCTCAGTCGTTATAGGATCGCCACTATCGCAACTGATGCTTTGATCACCCTGCCTCCACTTTTATTAAACTCAAACACAAGGGGATGAACATGTGTAGAGTTGCACTATCCGCTCTACTACTGTGGCTCTTACCGACTTTGGTATCGGCTCAAATTAACACGCTCAACGTTCCGGACAATGTTCCAGTCGGTGAGAAGATCGTGGCTGTCTGTAACTGTGTTATTCCTGACGATGGATTCTTGACAATCCTATGGTCTGCTAACACAGATCTAGACACGGTCCAAAATGGGAACCAACTGTACATCTGGGGAAAACCCGGCAACCATCAAATCGATGCTGTTGTTATCCCTATGAAGCACATGAAGGTCGGTAAAGACGAGTTCGACGTAATAGCCGGACCTATCTTAAGATTAGATGCTCGGTTTACAATTACTGGAGTTAGTCCTCCGGACCCTATCATAGTTGATCCAATCGTTGTGGATCCTGTAGACCCTATCATCATTGACCCTGTAGACCCAGCCCCTTTCGTGGCTCCTGGATTCACAGTTCTTATATTGAAAGAGTCTAGTGAGGTTGGCACCCTGCCCCCAGACCAGAAGGCAATCTTCACCTCAGCGAAGATACTTCAGTATCTCACAGCTAACACCGACAAGCTTCCAAACGGAACGAACGGGTTTAGAATCTGGGATGACGACTATACTGACCTGTCAAATACAGATGATGTCTGGCAAGTCGCCTATCCTACTATCGTTGAACAGTCAAATGGGATCGTTCCCTGGATTGCAATCAGTGATGGGAAAGGTGGGGGTTTCTCCGGTCCCCTGCCTGTCAGCATTGACGGACTGACTAGTTTGATTGAGGAATATAAATAATGTCTATTCCACTTATTGATGACAATAATTACCACAACTTCATCAAGCCTCCTAAGGGGTTCTCTAAAGGATGCGAAGGACGTGGAATGGGGAACCTGGATCACCTTCGGGGTTTCGGGGCTCTTGGTATCCCTCTTCTCCCCAAAGAGTCTTGGGACGATACCATCCGTGACAACCAAAAGAATCAGTCTGACCTCCAGACCTTTCTTAACGATATGGCGATACCTTGTAAAGATCAGAACGGGACAAATTATTGTTGGATTAACTCTCCGACACACTGTGCCGAAATTGATCGAGCTAAATCTACTGGAACCTATAAGAGTATGAGTCCCGCTTCAGGTGGAGCTCGTATAAAGAAGTATCGTAATCAAGGTGGATGGGGCCTGGAAGCTGTGGAGTGGTTCGTTGATAACGGAGTCAACTACTCAGAAGACTGGCCTGATAACGAAATCGATCGACGGTTAGAAACCGACGAGAATACAGAACTCGCATTAAAGAACCGAGTCATCGAATTTGTTCGTCTTGATACGTGGGAAGAACAGGTCTCTTGCATGTTGGCAAATATACCAACAGCAGATGGCTATAGCTGGTGGGGACACCTTGTTACAGGAGTCGGTCTAACTATCGGCAACCATAACAGAATCATTCGAAATTCGTGGGCGATGTCTTGGGGCGATAAAGGCTTCGGAGAATTGTCTGGTCGCAAGAAATACAGTGACGGTTCAGTCGCTATCCTTTCAATGGAACCTATTTAATACCATGGAATTCTTATTACTATTACTGCCGATGTTGATGCCTCTCCTATCCGATTGTGGAAACAAAGACGGGAAGTCTCGAGTGGCTAGACGATTAAAGAAACGTCCTGGCTTGGCTCGTCGCTTAATCATGCTGAAAGGGATGAAGAGTGGCTTGTCTCGAGCAGAAGCTAAGGAAGCCGCCGATGAAGCTGTGGCTCAGTTAGCTGAAATGACAGAACGTGATATCACGGATCTAGTCACTGAAGCTATGACTGACGACGACGACTCATAACCCACTCGGTTCGGTCGTGTTACTATTCCTTCCTCTTAGAAAGTTGTTGATTATGTTTGGTGTTCGGTTGTTTGCTGTGGTCATCCTTATGTTGAGTATGGCTGGAGCCAGTGTTGAAGCTGGTGTATTCCAATCTTCATGCAGTGGCGGAGTCTGTGGCGTTCGTGCTGGTCGTACTCCTGTTCGTACTGTGGCCCAAACCTCTTTCAAACGTGTTAGAGGTATTAGGTTACTCCGAAGACGATAGATTACTTGGCTGTCACCCTCGGTACGAACTTAGGGTGGCAGCTTTCATTATTAATTAAACCCACTAACCATCAAGGGGATGAACCGATGGCAAAGAAGAAAACTACTAAGAAGAAAAGTACTCGGGCCGACCGAGTAGTAGCACCATCCGAAGAGAGTACAGTTGTGATTGACACCAACGGAGGCTTCACATTTGAAGACCGACTTGGAAATATCTGGGATGTAGAACTTACACTTGGAGCAGCTAAACGGATTGACAGTTGTGACTTCTCTGAGATTGTAGATGGCGAAGAGTTTAGTTTCTTGCAACTAGACAAGCGAACACTCAAACTGATCTTAGAACACCAGTCCCTCTTGTTTGCTATGATCTGGGCTGTGGTACATCCGACCGCGAAGGAAACCATTAACCTACCAAAGAACGCTTCTGAAGACGAGTATCAAACAGCTTTCGTAGACCTAATGAACGGTCGTGCCGTCAAAGACGGACGTGATGCTTTCTGGAGGAGCATCGCAGATTTTTTCCCCGAGCATCGGACCGTCTTATCCATGTTGAAAAGACAGGCCGATCAAGCCTACGAAAAGGTCGACAAGAAACTACTGGCGATGGAACCCAAGATGGCGAAGAAGATGGATCAGGAACTGGAGAAGAACTTCAAGAAGCTGGAGAAAGACTTGGATCAGCTCGGGACATAGCATGGCGAGATATCTGGGCGATGGTGGGGATCCTTGGCTGGTCTCCCACCGAAGCCAGGAAAGAAACCTTAAAGACATTGACAATCTGTTATGACTCTAAGGTGGTTACACAGTGGGATCACACTGCTTCACTCATGGCGATCACACACAATCTATCAACAATCGTTATCAGTCTTGGAAGTAAAGGAGGAGGCAAGGTCAAACCAAAATCAGCAGCTGAACTTCATCCCTATCGTATCGCCAAGAAACGAGGGTTGAGAATTACTGGTAAAGATGTTAGTCCACTCCGTATGATTGGAAACGCGATAGCTCAAAGGAAGTAATTATGATTGGAAGCGTCCCTCGGTTCAAGTTAGTTTATTTTGATCGTAGATTTATTACGAAGGGAACGAACTGGAATAAACTTAACCGAGGACCACTTCAGAAAGCTGGAGCAGCTGTCAGAGTGACTGCTCGAAGATCAATCAAGCGTAGAAAGAAACAACCAAAAGGAAAGAGACACAAAGAGATACCAAGTCCAATCGGCCAAGCACCCCGAAGCAGACAGCCCGGTTCACATCCCCCAATGAAATTCATTCGGAATGAACCTCATGGAAGAGCAGCTGAGATTGTCGGTATGGTTGGGTTCGGAGGTAAGAGCCATCCAGGTGACTCTCTCCCAGTTCCTGGTCTACATGAGCATGGAGGTTCAGCTGTTAGAAACGTATGGATTGAAACTGGTAGAACTAAACGAAAGGGAAAACGAAAACGAAGACAGTCAAAATATGTTATCCAAAAGAAGTTAGTCACGAAGCGAGTCGTGTATGAACCTCGACCGTTCATGTGGCCTGCCCTACTCAAAGTCAAACATCAACTTCCCCACCTATGGCAGAATTCAATTCATCGCCTTAAAGGAGCTGCTTAGAATGGATGCTAACACTATCACTATCATCATCGCTTGTATCACTGTCTTCGTCAGTGTCATATCGGGGACGATCGTGGCTGTCTGGACTGTCTCCTCAATTAAAACCACCACTTCAACCCTTTCAATTTCAATTGACCACCTTGCTCAGTCCATGTCAGAACATCGAGACTGGTTGTCAACCGTAGACACCAAAGTAGACGGACATGGGGAAGACATAGCTACAATCAAAGCTCACCTTAAACTGACCGAACCCAAACCTACTGGAGAATAAAATGGCTGCTGGAGGAATCAGGATCGGTAAGGCATTCATTATCATTGAAGCCTTAGACAGAACTCAAACAGTCCTTAAGAAGATTGGTACTCGAATCAAGGCTTTTGGAGTTAAGATGCAAGCAGCTGGAAAGCAGATGATGATGAAGGGGTTCATGGCCCTTCTACCAGCCATCGGAAGCTCAGCTGTGTTTGCTAAGTTTGACGACTCAATGCGGAAAGTAGAGGCTCGCTCTAATGGAACCGCTGAAGAGATGAAGGAGCTTAGAAAACAGGCGATGGACTTAGGTAAAGCCACTTCAGCCACTGCCAGCCAGATCGGTGAACTTCAAGCCAAGCTCGCACAGAAAGGGTTTGACCGAAAAGAAGTATTAGCTATGACCAAGTCTGTTCTCTTACTAGGGAAAGCAGCTGGTGAAGGTGGGACTGAAGATCTAGTCACAGCTGCGACCCTTGTATCTGGTAGTCTCCGTCAATTTAAAGCACCAGCTTCTGAAGCTGCTAAGTACTCAGATCTATTCACTGCTGCTGTTAATAACTCTAACTTCTCATTAGAAGGGTTGAGCCAAGCGATGTCCAAAGCTGGACCGATCGCTAATAAATACCATCTAGGAATCAAGGATGTTGTTACGACTCTCGCTATGATGGCGAACGTAAACATTGACCCTTCCATGAGTGGTATCGCGTTGAAGAACTTACACTTGAAGTCTTCTAGTAAGTCTGGACAAGATAAGTTCAACCAACAATTGAAAGACGCGACAGGTCAGACGATTAAGTTTGGTGACGCGAACGGGAACCTCAAACCCATTCCGAAACTACTCTTTGAGATTGGTGAAGCTACAAAGAACATGGGAACGATGGAGATGGGTACTCTGTTCTCTGATCTGTTTGGGTTGCGAGCTATCGTGCCAGCCTTGGAGATCTCAGGGAGTGGCAACCAATTCAAAGAACTTAGAAACAAGTTTGACAACCTAGATGGGACCGCTCAGAAGACATACGATAAGATGGAAGGTGGTGTCGGTGGTATGTTCCGACGAGTCTTCAGTAGTATTGAAGCAGTCGCTATTGAAATCGGCACAGCATTAGAAACCACCCTCGCAGGAATCTCTAAATCTCTGATTAACATGCTTGGTGACTTTGCTGAATGGATCAAAGCTAATCAAGAAATTATTGTCAAAGTGACTGTGATCACAATGATGGTCATCGCCTTGGGTCTGGGGATGTACATCCTTGGAACCGCGATCAGTCTGGTGGGTAGCCTGTTCTTATTCTTGAGTGGGGCAATCTTAACAACTGCGACCATGTTTGTGATGCTGGTGAGTGGGGTAATCACAGCTGTGATGTGGTTAAGCACCCTAGCAGCCACAATCACTTCCGTAGTGATCTCAGCTGTGTTGAGAGCTACGGTCTCTCTAATCACGTTTATTGCAACTGGAGTCATTCCTACAATCTTAGCGATTACTCACCTTGCAATTGCCTTCGCGATTCAAGGAGTGATGTCCATGTATAGCTTCGCAGCTTCAATCATGGCAGTGGTAATCCCAGCCCTTATCGCTATGACCGTATCGCTCTATGGGGCTGCCACTGGTGTCTTCTTTTTGATGACAGCTATCTTAACTGAATTCGGAGCTGTGGCTATTGTTATCGCTCTCGTGGTGGTAGCTGTTTTAGGACTTGCTCTAGCTTTCAAAAGTTGGTGGAGTAGTTCCAGCACTGCCACAGGGAAGATCAAGTCTAATGTAAAAGAAACCGAAGGAGTCATATCCGGGTTAGTGGCTGTCATTTCAGAAGCAGCTGGTTCTATCGCTTCTGGGATTGGGAGTTTCTTCAGTTCTGTTTGGTCTGAAATCTCTAGTTTAGTTGGCAGTATCTGGACGTTCGTTGTAGAACGATTTTCAGCGATGGCCGAAACAATTGGTAAAACATTCAGTGGAGTAGTGGATGCCATCAGTATCGGCGACTTCGCAGCTGCTTGGAGTGTGATTACTCAAGGGATGACTCTCCTATGGTTGCAAGCTGTTGACATGATGATGGATGGTTGGGATGCCTTTGCGACAGCCTTCCTAGAAACATGGCATGGAGTGATGAGTGGTTTCTTGGGGATGTGGTACTCTGCCCAAAAAAGTATCTCGAACGGTATTCTAGAACTTGCTAAAGATGGTGGTATCTTAGGTGAAGCGATGGACCTCGTACTCGGTGTTGATGTCTCTGATGAAGATGCCAGAGGGAAAGCTTTAGACAAGAAAATTAATGCTACTAAGAATGGTAAGGCTGGTGCTGACTCCTTCGACATGGCTAAGAAAGGCCTCAATCAACATTACGATGGTAAGATTGATGGAGCTACCTCTCAGTCAGGTAAGGCCCTCTCAGCTAACCAGAAAGCTCGAGCAGCCCGTGACGCTAAACGAGAAGCTCAAATGAATAAGGCTCAAGGAACATTCAATAAGACATTGAAAGACCTTGAGATTAAAAAGAAAGAAGCTGGTGTCCCTGGAGCAGAAGACAACCTAGACATAGACTCAGCTATTGAAAATCTCCTCAATGGTGCTGGAGGAGGGGTCTCTACCGGAAGTGGAATATCTCCTGGAGTAGTTAGTGGTCTTGAGAAAGGTTCTCTAGCAGCTGCTGAACAGTTCCAGAAGAATAAAAAGGATTCCGGAATGGATCAGTTAATAGAAGTCAATAAAGGAAGTATGGATTCTCTACTAAAACAAGAGGCCACACTTAACTCAATCGATATCAAGTTTGATAGTAGTCCCAACGTCCTTCA
>TARA_R110000803_G_scaffold72729_2_pt1 | contig 17892 bp, 25 predicted proteins | sample TARA_R110000803 | Tara Oceans TARA_R110000803 (sample SAMEA4397772) | marine metagenome | biome: Polar Biome; feature: [SRF] surface water layer (ENVO:00010504); material: water (ENVO:00002006), including particulate matter (ENVO:01000060) such as... | depth 5 m | reverse complement strand
AAGCACACCGGTGTACATCGCAAAGAGCAACAGCTTATGCATCAACACAGGAAAGACAAAAGGAATCGTGAATCCCTTATTTAGAATGATTATAAATTGCAGCAGATGTTTGTTCATGTCGAATAAATGTCGTATGTTTGCACAAATTCAGTACAAAAAAATATTAATTAACACCAAAATCTTATGAGAATTATTGAGACAAAATTGTACACCATCGATGAGCATCCGGACAAAGCTAAGTGTTTTGATTGGATGAGAGACAACATGCATGACTTGAATAGCTGTGATGTTGATGAAGTTATAACGTGCATCAAATCCTTTACCGAAATGTTTGGAGGAGAAAATGACTACTCGATTGGGCAGGTGCCTATGCGAGGAGAATTTATATCCATCACAGGCTATGACAAATATGCATTGGCACAAGTAAACCCCGAAACTTATGAATGCTTAACAGGGTCAGCCTATGATTATACTATAATAAAATGCATGCAGGAAGACAATCCAAGAGAAATACTAAACCAACTACACCAAGCAAGTGATGATGTTTATTCTGATGAAGGATTGGAGGAGCTGTGCAGGGGTATGGATTATGAGTTTACTTGGAATGGTCATCTGTTTGCGACATTAAAAAATCAACTATAATATATAACAAAAACACACATGAATAAAAATATACAAAAATTAAAGGAATTATTAATCGAGTTAGCAGCAGGAGCTGCCTACGCAATACGTAATTAATATATAAATAAAAACACTACACATGAAAAAAATAGATTTTAACACAGACAAGTACAACAACCTTTATAATATAAATTGGTCTGAGCACATCGAATCAGCCAAGATAAAGTTTACTTTAAAAACCGGTAAACGTAAGGGGCAAGAGATAATAATAAAGCATAAAGTTGAAGGCAACATGGAGCTGTATGACTCCTTGGTTAAGGATGAGATTATAATAGCATCAGATTATACCAAGAGACAAATCAGAGAAGGCATACAAAGACAGGTGTCGTCTAAGGTAAGCAGACGTTTATCTAATCGTGTTCGAGGATTAGATATATACAATGAGTTAGCAGAGCTTCATGTAAAAGATAAACGAAGAGACTATTACTCAGAGCACGTGTTAGATGGTGTGGTAGATGATAAGGAAATAAAACTAGTTAACCGAGTAGAGAGCTTAAGCTCTGTTCAATTTTCTGATAATGGATTTAATTGTTTATACGATTATGCAAATGGAGATGTCCAATTTAGAGAATTTATATACAGAAAAACATGGGCACACGATAGTGTTACCAAGGAATGCTGTGACATAACTATTAATTTTTGCATCAACCATATAAACCATGGGGACAATCAAGAGTTTTACCTGCCGGATGTTGAGGTAAAGGCAAAGTACAAAGAGTATTTTAATTGGGAAGGTAAACTAAGAGATGCTGAGATAGATTTAATAGAGGCATCATGTAAAGACAATTCACAGCTTACATTCAATAGCTATAGGCTACAGAACTCATCAAGGAAAGTGAGTCTTAATATGTTTATGGTCTATGTCAGACAGACAACAAAAGAAAATATATTTAAACAAAAACGTGATGCATCATGGCAAAGCAATCTTGATACACAGATGGATGTGCTAGGTGCTAGGTATCCAAGTGAAAAAATAACGTTGGAACATTGCTACAGGAGAAACTTAACACACAACTATTACAGCTTTTGGGGTAGAACAGATATGGAATGTATAAGTGTAGTGTTTGAGGATGAAAGCTACATATTATATAATAAAGGATTAGCACAGAAAGATGGCAAGCTTGAGGTGTTGGGTGTGTATGATTCACAGCACAAGACTATGAAAGAGGCTGTTGCTATAGAGAAATTAATAATTCAAAACCAATAGAGATTATGATAAACTTTGAATGGTCAAGCCTATCTGTTCAACAGAAGGTCAATGTTAAACAACATGCAATTGATTTGCATGGCAAGAGATGGCACACAGCTAAGCCGGATTTTTGTAGCAGGTTAAATAGCCTGCAGCTGTATACTATTTTATCAGCATACTAATATATAACAACTTGGGTGCTACCTTGGTGGTCGGCATGGTTTTGTAAGATTTGACTTGTCGTTAAATTAATAATAAGAGGTTCGAATCCTCGCCCAAGTACTAACTTTTAAACACTACAAACATGAGACAGATTTCGTTTGATGCTGCAGAAAAATTCATGCAGACAAAAAAATTTAAGAGAGACAACACAGAGGTAGTTGTGCTCCCTAACGTAACAATCCTTAAGCTATATGATAATGAGATAGCCTACCTGTACAATGACCCAAGTAACACATTAAGTATTACTAATTGTGGATGGGACACAAACACTACCAAGGATAGATTGAATGCACTACCTAACGTAAGCATCAGTCAACTTAAGGGAAAGTGGTACTTAAACAATGAGCTTTGGAATGGTAAATTAATTGATATAAAAAAATAAGATATGACAAACACATGGATTTTTGATGTGATTACTATTGATGGTGGTCACGAGTTAGGTTGGTTACACCAATCAAAGAACAACGATATAGCTCCGGAAGATTTGTACATGGATAAGTACGACATGGAAGATGTTGCTAAGGATATTGTACTTAGTGGACAGGATTTTGAGAATTACTTCTTTGATGCAGTAGACATTGATGAATGGGTAAAGGAGAGAGACAGGTGTGAAGAGTGTGAAGGAGAAGGCACAATAGTATGTGCTACATATGATGACCCATACAATGAAGAGCCTTGTCCGGAATGCACAGGGGATGAAGATAGATTATATGAATTAAAAAACGATAAGTAATATGAAAGTAAAAGTATCAGCAAGAGTAGTATACCATAAGTATACAGAGACAGAGATAGATATACCATCTGATGTAGACGACATACAGGAGTACCTACATAAGAACGCAGGTCTGTGGTCAGAAAAATTATATACCCAAATGTATGAGCAAGGGTATGAGTATGGTCATGGTCTTGATAGGAATTCGGGGATGGAAGAAATCACCGAGCCAAGCGAATGGAGATACGATTGTGAAAAAACAGGTGAAGGTGGTCACCTGTAGTGAATCACGTAACCAACTGATTGTCAGCGAAATGAAAAATAAATTTGCATATGTCGATTTATTGTCGTATGTTTGTCGAAATCTTAACAACGAAACATTATGAAAACAAGTATCAATTACATTATTAAGTACAGACATGGGAAGTATGCCAACCTTGAGCATACACAGACCGGTAAAACAAATGACTTGACTTCGTTACTGAAGGAGTTAGCAACAGGTAAGACTAACTTTTGCATAGACAGGTTAGAAACAACATGCGATTAGCATATAATCCGGGGAGTGTAACAGCTCCCCACAAATTCAATTAAATTATGGGAAGATATTATTATGGAGACATCGAAGGGAAGTTTATGTTTGCAGTACAACCAAGTAATGCAGCTGAAAGGTTTGGAGCAGATGAATTTGAGGCGTCTATAGACTACACAATTAGCAGGAGCAAGTACGAGATGGTATGTGCAGAGCTGTTATCAATAGAAAAAACAGGAGCACCAAAGAGAGTAAAGGAGATGTTCAAAGCAACAGATGACCGGTGGTCTGATGACATACTTGATGAGCATGGAGTAACACAGGATGACATGAGGGAGTATGCAGATTGGGTGCTAGGCACAAAGCTTAAGGATTATTTTGATGACCATCCGAATGAGGATGTAATTAATTTTCAAGCAGAGAGATAAAATAAATACTAATTGATTAGGAATTGTCTAATTAATTTATTAATATTGTACAACTTAAAAACAAAACACTATGGCAGATAAACCAAAAAACTTTCAAGACTTCTTGAACAGCCTTCAACCGAAGGGCATTAAACTAAACACCTTCAACGGACACAACGAACAAGTGATAGAGAACTTCAACTCTATGTCAAGATGCATAGCTGATGACAGGTTTCTTTTAGATTTTATATTAACCCATTGGGCAGATGACGAAGACTTGGCTGACATAACAGAGTCTCTATCCGGTGTAGTAAAAATAAACCAATGGCAAAACTAACAAAGCAAGACTACGTTGAACAGGCAACACAAATACTACACATGTATGGGTATTGTGTAGACTACCTGTGGCACACAGATGAAGTGATTAAAGAATATCCTTGGCTAGATAAAGAGCATGCACATGAGGTGCTAATACTTGCAATGGAAAATGAGTCGGTGCAATCGAGCATGACCATAGCTATCAAAGAAGCAGTAAGAGAGAAGTATCCGGAAGAAGAGTTTGATGAATCTTTGCAGATAACCAAGAAAGAATACGATGCTAGGAAACTATCAGCCATGATACTTGATGCAAAGCAGAAGGGTTTGCCTAAGAGTTATATCCAAGCCTTGCAAAACAAATATGGTGATGGGAATAAGTAAGCTGCGAAAATTCAAAGATGGTTTATGTTGGTGGTTAGTTACCGAAGATGCTACCGAGATATTCAACAGCGATGCTATTGATTTATATGCATTGTATGATGACGAAACCATTAGCTTAATTGACAACACAGAACAGCTATGGGAAGCCATCAGATTAAAGATAGACATAGGTATGAGGATAGGATATGAGCCTACACCAAACCTTTGGAGTAAATGTAAAAGAATATTAAACCAAGGGCATTGGTATGTTAAACTATCTGATGTCATTAAAACAATTTAAGAATGAAAAGAAATATATTTAACGAGTACGTTGAGCAGGTCATTGAGCTGTACGGAATAACTAAAGGAGAGCTGTTTCAAAAGAGTAAAGTAAGAGAGATTGTAGATGCTAGACACGTTCTTTATTACCTGTGCTACAACAGACCAATGAAATTAAAATACATACAGAAGTATATGTCTGAGGCAGGGTACGATATAGGACACTCAAGTGTACTGCATGGCATACAGGCTGTAACAAATCTCATTCAGTCGGATGAAGATTATAAGTATTTATTGACACGTTTGCAGGATGTATAAGTACATGAGCTTGAAAGAGATATGGGAAGAGGCAAAGGAAGATGGTTTCTCATCCAACTTAGATGGTGCAGGGTATGAATCAAGGATGGTCTTTGGTATTAAGATTGTTTATGACTACGACACACAACAAGTATCTATATTAAACACATCAACAGGTGGAGACTTTTATAATGAGGTTAAAAACATTGACCCATTTTTAAAGGGAGGTTGGAGGCATGGTGTTTATCAGACAGCGATAGAGAACTATAAGCTAAAACTTAGACAGGTGGAAGAGTCAATGAAGGCTGAGGTTAATGGTAAAAAAAACCCTAAACAAATTACCAAATTAAAAAATTCAAGAGTAAGAATATTAAGTAAGTATAGTAAAATAATTAATAAACTAAATCAAGTAAAATGAAAAAGTCTGAAGACAGGGAACTGACTACCTTTGAAAAATTGTCAGCGATTAATGTTAATAAGAAAGCAGAAAAGAAAAACAATCTAACCTACCTGTCATGGGCATGGGCATGGAGTGAGGTAAAGAAGGCTTGTCCGGATGCTACCTATCAAATGCATGAGACAGATTACGATGAGGCACTTGGCTTTATGTGTCACTCATCAGTAACAATACAAGGAGAGACCCTATCAATGTGGTTGCCTGTTATGGATGGAGCAAACAAAGCTATGAAGAAGGAAGAGTATAGCTACGCCACAAGATACGGAGACAAGCAAGTGGCAGGAGCTACCATGTTTGATGTCAACAAGACCATGATGAGATGTCTAGTTAAAAACCTAGCCATGTTTGGTATGGGAATCTATATCTATGCCGGTGAAGATTTACCGGAGCCAAGTCATGAAGTATTAACCCCAAAGGAGGTGGTACCTAAAGAGGCATTGATGGAGCTTAATGATGAGAAGATGATTGATGTTTTAAGTTATGTTGCAACACACAAAGCTAAGGGCTTGGAGTGGATAATAAATAACATCAGCAAGAAGTACAAGGTTACTACCAAGTGGAATAATCAAATAAAGAAAACAATAGATGGAGAGTAAAGTAACCAAGAAAGTTTTAAACCTACTGAAGATAGACGAAGAGTATTACGGAGGGATTGGTAGACAATTCCTCTCTAATTCTGACATAGGTACACTGCTCCGCAACCCTGCGATGTTTGGTGTTCCACAAGGAGACAACAAAGCATTCCTAATGGGTAGATACTTTCATTGTAAGATGCTAGAGCCGGAGAAGGTAGGGGATTATCTTATTGTAGATGCTAGTAGCAGAAACACAAAGATATATAAGGAGTTTTGTGCAGAAAATAAACTCCCATTCGCTATGCTTAAAGGAGAGCAAGAAGATGTTAACAGGTGGTGTGATACCATGCTTAGTAACTTTGATTTCTATGAGATGATTCAAGACAAAGCCAACAAGTATGAAGAGCCTAACGTTAAGAACATAGGCGAGCACAATGGTGGAGCTTTATGGAAAGGTAAGGCAGACATCGTACATAAAGATTATGTCATTGACTTGAAGACATGTGGAGACATAACAAAATTTCATAACAGCATATACAACTACAACTATGATTCGCAAGGGTATATATATCGTGAGCTATTTGGCAAGCCTATTTTGTTTCTCGTTATTGATAAGTCTACAAATGTGTTGGGCAGGTTTGAGCTATCTGATGAGAGCTATGATAGAGGTAAGCACAAGGTTGAGCAGGCACTTGAGGTCTACCATAAATACTTTGGTGAAAAAAAAACCAAGGACATTAAATCTTATTACATCAACAAGGTGGTATAAAAAGAAACGGACTCATTATATTCTAGAAGTTCCATTGGAATATAATAATATCCATGACTACAATTATTGCGTAGTCCAAACTATAAAACTCATGGAACAAAAATCAATTATTAAAAATTAAATTATGGCAGAAGAAAAAATCTTTGCAGATGGTTTCTCATTCAAGAGAAGAGAAAACGCACCCGACTTTGTTGTTGGAAGAATTAGTGTAAAAGTAGATGATGCAATTTCATTTTTGAAACAACATCAAAAGAACGGATGGGTTAACTTAAATTGTAACCAATCAAAAGCAGGTAAGTACTACCTTGAGCTTGATACATTTGTGCCTAAGACACAGGGTAATGGGGTGGACACAGCTCCAAACCAAGCACCTGTACAAGAGGATGATTTACCATTCTAAAAATACAAGGGAAGGATGTCGAGATGTAAAAGTTTTGCTCATCTTTCCCTATATTTTTATTTATTTACTTTACTTTTACTTTCTGTATACGAGGCAAAAAAGTTAACATAGTATGCAACTCATTGATAATCAGAACTAAACTCGACACCAACTTAACATAGACTCAACATAAAGCACTACAAACAATGACATCTGAACAGAAGATTACTATATTTAAAAACATTAAAGAGACCGACACTCCATTCCACAGACCGGTTGAGCACATACTTCAAAGAATAAAAGATGGTGCTACTAAGGAGTTGGTTAAACAAATCAGAGCTGAAAAAAGAAAGACAGAAAGAAACGAATTAAAAAAGTTACTACCTGCAATATGTTTCTCCGGAATCTTTAACAAAAGAAATGACAGCAGCCTACAAGAGCACACAGGAATTATGTGTCTTGACTTTGATGGGTATGAGAAAAACAAAGAGCTACTTCAAGACAAAGAGAACATAACAAAAAACAAATTTGTTTACTCTGTATTCATATCGCCATCGGGACTAGGGTTAAAGGTGTTGGTTAAGATACCAAAGGATGCAGAGAATCATGTAAACTATTTCAATTCATTAGCTAAACATTTTGATAACCCTAGGTTTGATGTAACATGTAAGAACTTATCTCGTGTATGCTATGAAAGTTATGACCCACTAATTTATGTTAACGAGAACTCTAGTGAGTGGGATAAGATAGAAGAAAAAGTATACGAAGAAAAGCATTCCCTTCGTGACCTGCCTACACTACCAATCACAGACGAGAACAAAGTTGTAGAGATACTTACTAAGTGGTGGGTAAAAAAATATCCAATGGTTGAGGGACTACGTAACAATAATATATTTGTTCTTGCCTCAGCCTTCAATGATTTTGGAGTGAACAAATCTCTAGCAAGTTATGTACTAAGTAACTATGAAGCAGATGGCTTTGGGCACAAGGAGATACAACAGACAATTGATTCAGCTTACGCACAGACTCAGAACTTTGGTACTAAATACTATGAGGATGATGAGAGAATTAATAACATCAAGATAAAACTACGAAGAGGTGTATCAAAAAAAGAAATCAAGTCTCAACTTCTTAACTCTGAAATAAAAGAAAACGTAATAGACTCTGTGCTACAAAGAGTGGATGATGAGAACAAAGAGCAGAAGTTTTGGACCAAGAGTGACAAGGGAGTTATCAAGGTGGTACATATTCTATTCAAACAATTCCTTGAAGACAATGGATTCTATAAGTATTGTCCGGAAGGAAGTAAGAACTATGTCTTTGTTAAAGTAACAAACAATCTTATAGACCATACGGATGAGAAACAAATAAAAGATTTTGTTCTTAGTAACTTGATAGACCTTGATGATGCAAGTATATATAATTACTTCGCTGACAACACTAGGTTTTTTAAGGAAGAGTTTCTCTCTCTGCTATCTACAATAGATATTTACTTCATTGAAGATACCAAGAACACATCATACATTTACTTTAAAAATTGTGCAGTAAAAATTTCTAAAGACACTATAGACATCTTAGACTATATTGATTTGGGTGGGTATGTTTGGAAAGACCACGTTATAGATAGGAAGTTTGGTGTATGTGAGTCGGGTACCTCTGATTACAAAACGTTTATATCAAACGTGTGTAAGAAGGAAGATGACAGGATTGAATCAATGGAATCTACCATAGGCTTCATGATGCATGGTCATAAGAACTTAAGCTATTGTCCTGCTGTTATCTTAAACGATGAAGTAATATCTGATTCCCCGGAGGGTGGAACAGGTAAGGGAATATTTATGAATGCATTAAGTCAAATGAAGAAGGTGGTTACTATAGATGGTAAGTCGTTTACATTTGAACGTAGCTTTGCATATCAACTTGTATCAGCTGACACACAGATTCTAGTGTTTGATGATGTGAAAAAATACTTTGACTTCGAAAGATTGTTTAGTGTTGTGACAGAGGGATTAACGTTAGAGAAAAAGAATAAGGATGCTATCAAGATACCATTCAGTAAGTCACCTAAGATTGCCATCACAACTAACTATGCTATCAAGGGTAGTGGTAATTCATTTGCTCGTAGAAAATGGGAGCTTGAGCTTCACCAACATTATAATAAAAACTATTCTCCTTTAGATGAGTTTGGCAAATTAATGTTTGGAGATTGGGATGACCAAGAGTGGTGCCTGTTTGATAACTATATGATTAGTTGCCTGCAGATTTACCTTAGCAAAGGATTGGTAAAAAGTAAATTTGTAAATTTGAAAATAAGACAGCTATCTGCTGAGACTTGTCATGACTTCATTGAATGGTGTGGTGTGATAGATGGAACACTAGCTAATGACAAGCTGCAGATTGACTATAGAATACACATGCAAGATTGTTACTATGATTTTATATCTGAGTACCCCGACTATGCACCCAAGGCTAAGCTTACTATCAGTCGTATTAAGTTTAACAAGTGGTTAGTATCCTATGCTAATTTTAAAACAGGAGGTGCACCGGAGCAAGGAAGAGACCCACTAGGAAGATGGATGAGAATTAAAAGAAAAGAAGAGATAAAATAATATGAGTAGATACGTAAACGAAGACATGGGTTTTGACATGGAGCACCTTGATTTAGCTGTTAGAAATTCTTATGATGTTATTATAAATAAAAAAGATATAATAGATTTCATAGAGAATGAAGAAGGATATTTTATTCACATGCCTAATGAAGGTGCAACCATAGAAGTATTAGATGATATGGAAGAATATTTTAGTGGGATAGAAGAGTATGAGAAGTGTGCTAAGATTGTAAAGTATAAGCAAGAGGGATTTGAATAAGATATAAAACAAAACACTATGAAACTAAGTTGGAGACCCTATCAAAAGAAGATAATAAATAAAGCGAGGGAGGTAATAAATAAATATAACTTTATCTACCTTGCTATGGAGGTTAGAACCGGTAAGACCTTGACATCTTTAGGAATAGCTCAAGCATGTGGCTTTAAACATGTTGTGTTTATAACAAAGAAGAAAGCTATATCATCTATCGTAGCAGATTACAAGCTACTCAACCCAAGCTATAAGTGTGAGGTTATTAACTATGAGTCAATGCATAAGCTTATGATTACTCGTTGTGATTTTCTAGTATTGGATGAAGCTCATGGGTTAGGTGCCTTTCCTAAACCAAGTAACAGAGCAAAGAATATAAAAGAGTTTATTAGAAAATATAATTGTTGCGTATGCCTGTTGTCCGGAACTCCTACACCTGAAAGCTACAGCCAAATGTACCATCAAGTGTATGGCATCCCAACGAATCCCTTCAATCATTTCAAAAACTTTTATGCATTTACCCAAGACTACGTGAAGGTGACAAGGAAGAAAATAAACTCCATGTATATCAATGACTATAGTAAAGGTAAGATAAGCATACTTAATACTATGAAGCCATATACAATAAGCTACACACAAAAAGAGGCAGGTTTTAAAGTAGAAACAACAGAGAAAGTATTAGAGGTTGAAATGAAAAGCTCTACCTATGAGGTAGCTACAAGATTAAAGAGACACAATGTTGTTGAGGGCAAGGATGAAACTATATTAGGAGACACACCTGCAAAGCTAATGAATAAACTGCATCAGTTATATTCGGGTACAATTATATTTGAATCTAACAAGGGAGTTATATTAGATTACAGCAAGGCGGAGTTCATAAGGAAATATTTTAAAGGAAAAAAGATAGGAATATTTTATAAGTTTAGACAGGAACTAAAAGCTATTCAAGAAATATTTGGTGACGATATAACTACTGACCTAGATAAGTTTGATACTACAAAAAAATCTATAGCACTACAAATTGTAAGTGGTCGTGAAGGAATAAGTTTAAAGAATGCAGAAGCTCTTGTATATTATAACATAGACTTCTCAGCAACAAGCTATTGGCAGTCAAGAGATAGGATGACAACTAAAGAAAGGTTAAAGAACGATGTCTATTGGGTCTTCTCAAAAGATGGTATAGAAAAAGATATATATAAAACTGTGATAAACAAGAAGGACTATACCATAAATCATTTCAAGAAGGGTTTGTTATCTTTGTAGTATGACAGAACAAAAGATACAGAAGAAAAGAATCAAGCAGCTAGAAGATGATGGTTACTATGTAATTAAACTTACGGTGACTAACAAGAATGGTATACCCGACTTGATTGCTATACCAAAAAACTCAGACGTTTTGTTTGTGGAGTGTAAGACTAAGATAGGAAAGGTATCAGAGCTACAAAAATATAGATTAAAAGAACTTAAAGATTACGCCAATACAGAAATCTATAGAGGCGATTAAAATTAAATTAAATTATGGTAACAGATTCCCAAATGAGATTGCTAGGTAAAATTGTACAAGCAGAGATGCAGCTTGACATCTATAAAAAAACTAGAGAGAGAGCATATGTAAATGCAAGGTTAATTTATTCATACATCCTGCATGAAAGGGGAGTGACCTATCAAAGAATAGGAGAGCAGCTAGGAAAAAATCATGCAACAATTATTAATTGTGTAAGGAAGGCTAAGAATTATTTTGAGTATGAGCCTGAGCTTTATGGACAATATAAAGTATGCAAAACAATTTTTGAAGATGAGAACAATCCGGTGTTTGATTTTACTCATGGTGAATTATTACAAGCCTACTTAGATATAGAATCAAGGCTATTAAAAGCTGAGGCAGAACTTTTGGAACTAAAATTAAATAAAGAATCTTCAGAATTTTAAAAAAAAATATGTTAAATTTAACACAGATATGGAATATACACTTAGTGATATCGAAAAAATTGTAGAGTTTAAAACTTGGAGCAATAAAAAAAAGGTAGATGAACTGCTTAGATTGGACTGTAATCAGTACACAAACCTAGGTATTAACTCTAGTAAAAAAGAAGTAGAGGAAGTAAACAAAACCTCTAGAAAAATATACCGATTAATAAAAAAGGTAGACAAAGAACTTGGAGAGAAGTTCTTACATTTAATGGATTAACATTATGAGTGCAGCATTAGAGAAAAAAAGAATAACATACATCAATGATTTGATGAACGCCCTTCACTCTAATAATGCTGAAATATATGAGTCTCTTTGTGATAGAGAATATGAGGAAACAAAAAAAGCAATTAAGAAAACTCAATTAGAACTTAAGTTATTAATGGACTCTCTTCATGATGACTTCTAAAACATGCAGAGATTGTAAGCAAGTTAAGAATGAGTCAGAGTTTTATGGCTCCGGTCACGTAACCCTTGCAGGTAGAATGATAAAGGATACTCTCTGTAAACCATGCAAAAGAGGTTATAATAAAAAAAGAAATAATAAAATAAAAACTTGGATAAATAATTATAAGAGTTCAAGGGGTTGTGAAAAATGTGGATACTCAATTGAAACACATTCAAGTTTTAAAACCTCTGCTTTAGAATTTCATCACGCACAAGACAATAAAAAATTTGCTATTGGAAATGCTCAAGAGCTAGGCTACTCTATTGAAAGTATACAGGAAGAAATAAACAAGTGCGTACTGCTATGTTCTAGATGTCACGCAGAACTACACTCAAATGAAAGACATAATTTATGAGCACTAGGTTTGAAACAGACAAGGATTTAAGTAGAGAAAAAAAAGCTATACAATATTTTGTAAAAAGATTTAATGGAAGTTTTAAAAAGCTAGACCCAAACGATATTGATTATAAAATATTTGATGAAGCAGGAAAGCTTATTGCGTATGCTGAAGTCAAAGGGAGATATAAAAATATTGACAACTGCTACCCTTTACCTGTAGCCTGTAGGAAAATAGTAAAGCTTTGTGACAAAAGATTAAACCCTGTAATTATATGGGCTTGTGATGATGGTATAGTTTATGGGCAGGCATCAAAGATAGAAGGGAATATTAAGTGGGGTGGACGTAAGCCAAGAGAAGGAGCAGTCAACGACCAAGAGCTTATGATTTATTATGACAAACAAAAAACACTAAGGTACTTTAGGTACTACTAAACAATAAGTATATGATTGAATCTATAACAGAACACCACTACGAAGAAGAGTTTTTAAAAGCCGATGGCTTTGATGATGCAATCATTGGAGTAGATGAAAAAGAAATGAGACTAATATACTCTGTCTCTAAGAGCCTTAGAATATTAGAGGAGGATATGAGTCCATTGGATGCGTTTGAATACTTTACATACAACGTGAGTGGCTCATACGTTGGAAAGAAGACTCCTATATGGTGTTGGGATATATATGATTAAGACTTTAGATACCTCTTCCTTGGTTTTAAACCCCTAGGTTTCTTTATATCTTTAGTGAATCCGTCTGTCGCATGGTAGAGCCTTACTTGTTTATCAGTAAATACCCTACCACTTGGACTAACGTTTCTATTCTCTCCTACTTTTTTGAATGGCATATCTAGTTAGTTCTTCTTCGTCTAGTAGGTCTTGCTCTCCTGTTTGATGCAGGTCTTTCTCTACGAGACAATGTTTCAGCTTGTTTCTTTTTTCTTTCTTGCTCTTTATAATACTGAGCATTCATCTCTTGTACACTAGGACCTGAAGAGGAACTCTTCTTATTCTTTGGACCCGAAATTACATAGTCAGAAAAGTTAAGTAGCCTAAGTAAATCTTTACCTGCGTCATCTCCTTCTCCTAGCTTGTCAAGGTTTTTTATAAACCTGTGAATCTGAATAGCAGGAAGACCGGGAGTCGCAGCTAATTCTACGTATAGTTTTTCTAAAGCATCCTTCTTTTTCTTTGGGTCTTTAGTATCCATAGCTCTCTTAGCTAACTTAGTTAACCTTTGTAGCTGCATCAAGGGAGCAAGGCTTCTAACAGATTCTCCTGCGTATGGTTTACCTTGTACCAAATCAGCTGTTCCGCTTATGACTTCACCAACTATAAACAAAGCATTTAAGTTTCCAATAAGCATAGCTCTTAACATATCCTCCTCATCGTCATCTCTTTTTCCCCTCAGTAGTCCGGGTAATCCCAAGGCTACATACTGAAACAAAGCAGGGGCAACGAAGTGATAAGTAATAAAGGTTCTAAGGTTTTGTCCTAGAGTTCCTTTACCTGCGTTTCTGTCCCAAGCTTTTAGTTTACGATACAGGTTACGAGTTGATTGTATTTCCTTACGTAAGTATTGCTTAGGTGTGGTTAAGAACATATTCAATCCTCTTTGTATTGCACCTGATGTTTGATAGAAATCTTTATCCTGCAAGTCCATAGACTGCTGAGTTCTCTTGGTATCTTTCTCAAACTTTATAATAGCTTCTTGTTGAGCCTGCTCTTCAGTAAGACCACGTTTCTTTGCTTGAGCTTTGTAGTATAGATAGTTGGGTGCACCTCCTAAATATATTGCAGCCTTATCACCAAACTTTGTGGTGTACATAATAAAGTTTACATAGTTATCCCAATACTGATTAGGCACCATCTCTACCATACCTTCTTTAGAATATGATTCTATTACTCTAGTAATGGATTGACTATTTCTGTCCTGCATGTACACAGAATTCTTAGACATCTCCTTGAATACACTTTTCATTTGAGGAATAGTCTTGATTGTATACATCAACCAATTTCTTACACCAATATCATTAGCGTAAGTTATCATAGAAGTTAACTGCTTAAGCATTACTGTTGGATTCAAACCAATACGAGAAAATATAAAAGCATTCTGCATTTGATTTATAAACCTATCTGCAGGATTGTTTCTTACTCCGTTGTTGGCAATCTTACCAATCATATTGTTAATCAATCTGTTTACGTACTCTCCATGCACAGCTTCTATTGCAGTACGTACATTTTTATTGTTAAACATTTTGTGAATGTCACGAATTGTTTCTCCATACGCAGCAAAGTATTCCATGTCACGCAAGTATGTTGACATAACATTCATAGAATTCATCTTCCTAATTGGTAGGTTGTTTTGAACTCTAGCTTTAGTTGATGCTGTACCAACTGAGGTATTCATTATACTTTTTTGAGAAAGTAAATCCAAAGGTTCCTGCTCAACAGGATTCCCTTGAGTGTCGTTTCTATATATCATACCTGAATAGTATCTATTCCATGGCATGTTAGTTCTATACAGAGCTTTGTATGTTTCGTTGTAATGAGAATACAATGAAGGATAAAACTCATTGACTTGCCAATCACCAAACTCTTTAAGGCTGTTGTCTATCTTTGATTCTATCTCTTCCATTATACGAGCATAGTCCTTACCAAACGTAGCCTCAAACGAGCCTCTGTTAGCAGGGTCTTTGTATAAGTTATAGTAGTAAAGCATCTCGTTCTGAGACATTTTAGTTTCGTTCTTTAACAATACCTCTTTTAGATTCAGCTTGTTCTTTAAGCTTGGGTCGTTATCAAAAGCTTCTTGTGCTTGACTTACTTCGTTAGAGTCTAGAACATACGCAACCTCTTGCTTGTTGAGTGCCCTTACTTTATTCCTCCACTTTTTACCGAACAGCTCTTCAAGTTTCTTAGCAACAATCTCTTCTTGCTGCATCATTCTTTGCTTGTACATTCTTGATGATGAATCCACTCGACCTGTTACCATTGTCTGTAATCTACCGCCAAACATTTCACCGGGTAGCTTAGATACTAAATCCATTAAACCATCTAGTGCTTCAGTCTCATTAAAAAACTTTGTAACATTAGTTGAAAGTGTATTTAGAAACTTCTTAATTACAGATTTTGTTTTGTTTCGTTTCTTGTTAAGTAACTTTTGATTAGATAAATCTACTCCTTCCTGCTCACCCTTATCATTTAAGTCTACCTTCTGACCTGTCACCTCTTCATAAGCCACCGATGCATCATCGTTATATTTTTTGTGTGCATCCTCAAGTTGTTGTCTAAGCTCTGACTTACCCTCAGCTATCATCTCCTCTAAGATAGTGGCAGCCACATCTAAAGACCCCGTCTTGTTGACATCATTGTTCTCCATCAACAATGAGTTGTTAAGGTTTATCAGAATCTGAATGTCTACTGCTCTGCTATAGTCACCTTCAGTTAAATTCTTCTTGCCATCAATAGCATTGAACTCTTCTGTAAGTCTTTGATTCTCAGCCTCTACTTCTTCAGCAGTAGCTGTTGGAGCAAGTCTATCTTTAGCAATCCCTTCTATACGTTCCTTCATCTCAAGACTTATCTTAGAACCTTTCTTTCGTCCTGCAACTGTAGTCTCGTACTTTCCGTTTAGTATATCCTTTATTTTCTTTTCTAGTCTTGTATTGTTTTTTACGTTAACAAACTCTAAGACCTCATCAAATATGTTTTCGATGTTAGCTTCTGTTGCATTGGTTACTTTTCTAACCAAGCTCATCACCTCACTACGAGTATAGATGTCTGAAGGTAAAGACTTTCTAATAAAGTTTCTAACAGCAGCCTTAGCTTTTTGTAAGCTCTTAGCTCCACGTTTTCTTTCCTGTACTTGCTTGCGTGCCTCAGTAAGTTTCTCCTGTACACTTTCACTTGTTCGTGTACCAACACTTCTTTGGAACTCCACCTGAAGCATAGCTTGTTTAGTGGTTAGATACTTTCCATCTCCCTCTTTTAAATACTCAGGTTGTTTCTTTAGGAACTCTATAGTTTGGTCAGCTATCTGTTGCTCTGTTAGCTTAACCTTTTTTCTTTTGTTAGCCTTGATTAATTTTTGCTCGAAAGCTTTTGTTCTTTTGTATAGTCTTAGTCCGGAATTGAATCCACTTGTTAGACTACCAAAAGTTTTTGGAAGAGTCTTGAATAAATCTACATCCACCTCCATCATTCTATTGACTAACTTAATAGGATACTTTTTTATTCTTACTAAGAAATCTTTAGTAACCTCATCTCTAAAGTTATCTTCTCTTGCAGCTGTAACATAGTCAAATATCTCTTGCTCTTGCTGCTCTCTACCTCTAGGCTTTTCTGTTATCTCTTCTGTTACGTTTTCAAATAAGGGCGGCAGAGATTGTGCAACTAAACTTCCTGCGTTGGCTCTACCTAATACTAATATATCCTCATTGATTGGATTTGCTTTGAACTTACCTTTATTTGTACCCGTTAAGTTTGTGTAGGTTCTGTCTTTTAATTCTATGTAAACCTCTACTTCTGTTGTATCATTTGAATCTTGCTGTTTTAGTAATTCAGCTAGTGCTTTCTGCTCGTTTTCTGTTGCAAGTCCCTTATCAACCTTAGTCTGTAAGGATTTTTTTGTTTGCTTTTTATAGCCTTTCTTTAAGTAAAACCTATCATCAGGATATTGTTCTCTAACTCTTCTGCTAGTCTCTTCCTTTTGACTTTCTTGTACCATCAAAGTCTCCGGCATATATTGCTGTAGTGTGGTGTTAATATCATACAACCCATCTAACATTACAGCTGTGTTAGGCTCAGCAGGAACTTTACCCTGAAAAAATGGGTGAGTAAAACCTTTGTCTTGAATACCTTCTACTAATTCTTTAGTATTCTTTGGTACAACATATGTAAATCCTCCAACAAGAAATCCTCCTTTATTTTCTTTTAAAAACTTCTTTCCTAATAAAGCTTGGTCTCCATATCTTAAAGTAAACTCTTGTGTATTAACATTTATATCGCTGAAGGCTTTTTTCCAAGGAGCATTTTTGTCCATTCGCATACCATTTCTAGCAGGTATAACTCCTGTTATAAAGTTTCTTCTTCTGTCAAAGCTTTCCTT
>TARA_R110000803_G_scaffold56959_3_pt1 | contig 18022 bp, 30 predicted proteins | sample TARA_R110000803 | Tara Oceans TARA_R110000803 (sample SAMEA4397772) | marine metagenome | biome: Polar Biome; feature: [SRF] surface water layer (ENVO:00010504); material: water (ENVO:00002006), including particulate matter (ENVO:01000060) such as... | depth 5 m | reverse complement strand
CTTTACCTACCTCAAGGTCATATCTAAAATCATTATTAAAGTTCATATCTTATGATTTTGATTAAAATGTTTTAATGTGTAGTCTTTCTTTTTACTTACAGCCTTATATATGTCCTTCTCAATACCTCCCTCAGAGAATATCCAATACACGTCAGACTCTAGCCTCTCCTTTGTTGTCATCCTGTCTCGGCTCTGCCAATAGCTTGTGGCACTAAAGTCTATGTTGTAATACACCAGAACCTTTGCTAAACGTAAGGATATACCCTCACGTCCTGACACTATTTGTAAGGCTATAGACTTATCTGTGTCTTCAAAGACACTAAGCTCTGTTGTCAAGTTTTCCTTCCCATATACCTCCATTAGTGCGTTTAACTCCTCTTTAAACTTATAGAAGATACCTATTTTAAATTCACCAAAGTTCTCATAAATATACTCTGCCTTAGAAAGGTCTAAGATAGTGGATTTTCCTGACTCAAACTTCACAGTTCCCGAATAAATTTGATGTAGCTTCATCATTAGTTTAACAGGAGTGTCAGCCAGTATTACCTCATCCCTACCTTCAACAACTAAATGTTTCTTTAACTGAGAAGCTATCTTGTAGGTTAAGTCTGACATCTTTACAGACAATATATTCTCACGTGTGTTAACCTTAAAGCCTGCCTCTTTTTGAGAGTAGCTTACAGTATGTTTCTTCATCGCTTCGATTATACTGTCTTTACCCTTTGAGTAGTCCTTAATCATTAGTCCGTTTATTTTTCTCTCCGTTACATTCACATAATCATCACAGAACCTATAAAAGTTCTTGTAGTGTGAGAATGGATTACTTGGTATACCATACACCTGGTGATACATCTGACTGTATGACTCAGGAGTGGGTGTTCCTGATAGCAGTATTACATATGGGCTTTCCTGTTCGATTAATGCCTTCACTTGTTTTGCTCTCTTACTTGGTTTTGCAAATGCGCCAAGCCCGTGAGCCTCGTCAAGTATAACCATTCCAATATCTATGTCTGTGCCTAACTTATGAAGCGACTCATAATTAGTTACAGTAAGCCTAAAATTTGGGTTAAGCAGGTCGTAGTCACTTTGTATGCTACTAATTGCTTTCTTCTTTGTAATAAATAGAACGTGCTTGCACATCATCATTTCTGCTATAGCTAAACTTGTTAGTGTCTTTCCTGTTCTGACTTCCATTGCTAAGTAAACAAAACTGTTTACTGATAGCATCCTATACGCCTGTAGACTTATTTTTTTCTGATAGTCTCTAAGTTTTATTTTTGGTTCTTTTGTTTCCATTAGGTTTTTATAAAATTCTAAGCTTCTTGTTATCTTTTCTATGGCTAACAGGTCAATGTGCTTGTATTTTAGCATAGTAATTGTCGTTGATTTTTTTCCTCTTCCAATCTTAACATCTTCCGTCTGTGTTACAATTGTCTTTAATAGTAGACATTTGTCATACATCATATGGTCAGTATGTGCTAAGATTCTTTCGATAATGCCATTATCTTCCGTCATTATCAAACATCTGAGACTGAGTTATTACGGTTTTCGGTCTGATTCTCATCCATCTTCCTAACGGGTCACGACCTTCTTCAGGCTGTAAGTTAGTGGTATATAATGAATAAGCAACAAGCCATTTGTAAAATTTAGTTCTTGATATAGTCATCTTAGCCTTTGGTGCGTAGTCAGGATACTCTCCAATAAAATCAAAATATAGGTCTTGCTTCATTAGTTTTGCATTAACTTCCAACAAGGAATTTGATGCGTCCCCTTCAACTAATCCACACCACTCAATAAAATCGTGGGACGTTTCTGCTGACAGCTGTCTTATCTTAAGATTAACAAACTGACTCTTAACTAAACCTGTGTGCAGATACTTACTTAAACAACTAATCATATAGTTATCAAATCCACACCAGTCTGCGTCATCCCAGTCTGCAAAGAAATGTTTTCCAAACTCATCAAGAGGAGTGTGATTTTTATTATAATGCTGATGGAGTTCAATCTCCCATTTTCTACGAGCAAATGAGTTACCTGACCCTTTTATTGCATAATTGGTGGTTATTGCAATTTTAGGGGACTTTGAGAACGGTATCTTGATAGCATCCTTGTTCTTCTTCTCTAATGTAAGACCCTCAGTAACTACACTAAACAATCTCTCGAAGTCAAAGTGTTTCTTTACATCATCAAAACAAAGTATCTGTGTATCGGCAGACACTAGTTGGTAAGGGAACGAGCGTTCAAACGCAAACTGCTTACCATCTATCACAACTAACTTCTTCATTTGTGATAGGGCGTTCATAAATAATCCCTTACCTGTTCCTCCTTCAGGATTGTCAGATATAATTTCATCATTAAGAATAACCGCAGGGCAGTAGCTTAAGTTCTTATATCCGTGCATCATAAAACCTATAGTAGACTCCATAGTCTTTAGTCTTCCTAAATCATCACCACATATCCTTGATATAAATGTTCTATACACGCTATCTGCTTCGCACGCTGTAAACTTTCTATCTATAACGTGGTCTTTCCATACATACCCTCCTAGGTCTAGGTAGTCAATTGGCTCTACACCACTTTTAGATATCTTAACCGCACAGTTCATATAATACAGGTATGAGGTGTCTTTAGTGTCCTCAATGAAGTATATGTCAATTGTGTTGAGAAGTGTCAGGAAATCCTCTTTAAAGAACCTTACGTTGTCTGCGAAGTAGTTATAAATACTTAAGTCATCTAGGTCTATTAAATGATTTAGTATAAAATCTTTTATCTCTTTGTCTGATGTGTGGTCAATAAGGTTATTAGTAACTTTTACAAACACATAGTTCTTACCCCCCTCAGGACAAAACTTATAGTATCCATTGTCCTCAAGGAATCCTTTGAACAGGATATGCACTATTTTTATAACGCCCTTGTCTGACTTAGTCCAAAAGCTTTGTATCTCATTTTCTTTTTCAACTCTATTTAGAACCGCATCAATCGTTGCGCTATCTAAGTTTGATTCTTCTAATTGATAGCGTATTTCTTTTTTTGACACCCCTCGTCTTAGTTTGGTTTTGATTTGGTTAACCTTGTCCTCGTCTTCATAGTACTTAGTTCCAAAGTTCCCTGTCTGAGCATATGCTGAGTTAATTGTTCTTTCTATCTCCGCCTGGGAGAAGTTCTCAGTAATGTATTGGTTAAGTATGTAGCCTGCAAGAGATTTATTGATACCATAATCATTAAAGGCCATTGCAAGAACAAAAACATTTTGGTTTCTTTGGCCTTCAACCATTGGATATTTTTTACTCCACCATTTTACAAGTATCTCAACCACCTTGTTCTCGTCTGTTATTGGGATGCTTGGAGCATCTCTATTTGTTACAACCTCTGTGTATTCTAACTCCTCAATCTTATCCCATAAAGATGAGTTCTCATTGATAAAAAGTAATGGGTCGTATGATTCGTAACACACACGTGATACATTACTACACATCTTATCAAAATAAGGAGAATCAAAGTGTGTATTTAATGAGTTGAAATAATTTTTATGATTACTTACATCGGCAGGTATCTTAACTAATACCTTAAGCCCATTCCCTGATGGTGATATAAACACGGAATACACAAACTTATCTCTTGTTAAGTTCTCTTTGTGCTGTAGTAGTCCCTTGGTTTTTGGATATCCATCAAAGTCTAAGCAGATAAGACCGCTGTGCTTTGATAGTGATTTGTCTGTTCTTTTTATGAATATACCACTAAAACATATAGCAGGTAAGTTCTTCTTTAGTTCGTTTCTCTCAGACTTGTCCGTTTCTTTACGTATTCTCTTTACTAAGTCTTTTGTTGCTCCCTCCTTGATTCTATTGAGGACAACAGCTACATCTCTATGAAACGGTGCTTCTGTTTCTTTTATGTTTTTGAATATTGTGACGTTCTGTGTCATTTTAATGCTGATTTTATGTCGATTTTATTGTTCTAATTGTTTGATTATCAATAGCCCTGTCGTTAATGCTATATTTTTTAGCTTATATATAAGAAATAAAAATAAAAGTATATATATCTTAGTAGTAGTATAGGAAGAATAAATTTGTGCATTATCGACACACTTTATGGGATAAAAAAGGGGAGTAAAAACTCCCCTATATTACACAATCTATTTTCCTTAGAAAGGTAACTCTTCTGTTGACTCTTCTTCCACTACAGGAGCGGGGGTGCTAGCCTTTGGCTTAGCCTCCCAAGTATCTAACTCGCAGTAATATTTACCGCCCTTAGACTGCTTTATATCAATGTTTACCCATCCGTTCTTTACGTTGGCTTTTAGGAAGGCAATAGCCTCGTCTACTTTAATTGACTGTCTTCCGATTACAAATTCAGGCGCTTCATCTCTTCTTTTGAATGAAAACCCAGATGCGAAAATCTTTTCTTGTTGCTGTGACATAATTATTTAATATTAATATTAAGTTCCAAAAAATCTATTGCGTCAAGAATAATCATATCCTTATCCGCTCGTGAGCTACAGTTTATTGGAACACTAAACCATAACTTACTTTTTTCTAGTGTCTTTAAGGACACTAATCTTTTAAAGAAACTCATCATAATAGAAAGACTCTATGTTATCTGTTGCGTTCTCTCCATAGAATTTCTCATATACCTCTATGGCTTTCTCAACCTTATGCTCACCACCCTTTACAAACTCATCTGTTGGTCTATAGATTCCCATCATACGATTGGTCTTATCAATAACGAGAAAGATGAGTGGCTTGCCAAACAACTGTTGGTAAATATAGCATTGGCTGTCGTAATTATATTTTCGAGCCGACCACTTAAAGTCCTGAATCTTGGATGTAGTCTTGATGTCAATAATCATATCGGGATGTACAATATCCGCCTTGCCTTTCCACATCTTCCCTTTTATCTCCCTGATGGCAGGTACTTCATATACATTATCGGGATGCCTAATAAGGTCATACATATCTAAGTTGCTCATCATTATCCTGTTAAGCCTTCTTAGTTCATCGCCTTCTTTAGTAAGAAGTGCAAATTCCATATTGTTCTCTGCAATAAATTCCTTGTATAACTTTGTATTCCTGGAGGATACATCTACAAACTGTACTTGCTCTGCTTTTTTCGGCTCAAGTATTAGTTGGTGAAAGTATCTCCCTTTGGCAAATGCTTGGTTATCGGGCTGACTTACGCCATACATCTTTGGGTTAGTGAGTAATGAGCCTATGTCTGAGTTAGACATATACTGTTTTCCAAATGTACCATAGTACTGAGTGTCGTCTCTAAGTAGTTCTAATGTCTCTGATTCGTTTCTAAATACTTCCATATCATTTAGTTTTTAGTAGGTTAGAAATCTCTGTCTTTACAAGTGTAGTCACAATGTACTTACGAGCAACCATATCTGTTAGTTTCTTAAGTCCTTGGTCTTTGTTCTCTGAAACATACCCCATAATGTTCCCCCAATTGGCATCGTCTCGTTTTAGGGTTATAAGTTCATTTGTCTTCTTAACTTTTGAAATTGAACCTGCCGTTGCTTTCGCCTTAGCGACCGCTACCTGTTCGTTAGTAGATACCTCAGGTAAATCCTCACCTGCATAGATGTACATTCCAAGTCCGTGTCTCGCTGATGCTTTAGTGATGCTTCGTTGAATTGCTTTGTTTACATCTACCGATGTGATGTTCTCTAAGTTTACCGACTTGTTGCTAAAGTTCATTATTGGAAGATATTCAATGTGCTCGACACCTTCAATAGTTACTCCTGTCTTTACCCACGCAGTTTTTCCATCGTTATGATAGAATAACCCATCATAGTTTTCATAGATGGTGTAGTTTGCATCGGGACAAGCTTTCTTTACTTCGCTCCAAGACCAAGCCCACGATAGGTAACTTAGTCCTCCTTTTTTATCAATCTTAGTGTTGACATTAATCGCTGACAATTTTTCAAAGGTGGTCAGTTCCTTCTTTTTTACGTTTGACATTCTATTTTGATTTTAATTGATTTAATTTTTGATTTACTTCAGAGAATCTTAAAAGGATATACTCACGATAGTTCTTGTGTGATTTAATTTGCTTCACACTGCCTCTTCCATTAGCCTCCGCCTTAATTAGCCTCTCTATCTTATTAAGTTTTAGACGATAATTAGACAAACTTACAACATATACTCCATACCTCCAACCTTTTTCTAAAAAGATTTTTATTTCCTCTGAATCAAGAAGATGATAATGGTCTCCGTTCTTAGCTGTATTAAGTATCATAACCTCATTGGTTATAGCGTCTTTGATTATCTTTATTGAATAAACTAAGAAAGCTTCGTACCCCTTGCTACTAAGGTTAGTACAATGAGTGTCTTCTAATGCTTGTTGGAACACTTCTTCTAAGCTGTTATGCATTCTTTTATATCTTTTACTAAGTTCGTATAGTCCTTGTCCTTAGAAACCCTTTTTTTGGTTATCCTGTTCCCGTGGATAATAGCTGTATGACTTATATCATATCCGTTCTCAGACATATATTCCTGTATGTCTCTGATGCGCATTCTCCTGGCATAACAAAGGTAGTACAGCAGATATCTTGCGTCTACAACGTCTCTCCTTTTGAGTTTAGTAAACAAGGTGGTTCTGTCAATACCAAACCTTATGCATACCTCGTCTGCGTATTTGTTGAAAAATTTCTGTTTCATTTAGTTTGATTTTTATTTCTGTCCTTTGCATATAATACTTCAAAGGATTGAAATAGGTTAGTTAATGGATTAACATTTTCATATACTACCGCTTCGTGCTGTAGCATCTTTGCAAATCTCTCTTCCTGTTCACGCATCTGCGTGAAGACTTCTTTTGTTTTTTTCATAATTTCTATTTGTCTTTAAGAATTGTCATTAAAAAAATATAATATATAATCTCAGTAGTTGACTTGCCTGAAAAATCATTCTCTGAAGAATAATATACATTATTATTAGAGTATTTAATCAAAAGAGAACCTGTTCCCTTATGGAATTTTAAACAGAAAAAATCAGTATTATCATATATTCCTAAATAAGCAAAAGTGTTTAATACCTTTTGGTTATGGGGAACATTTCCGCTCATATTAAATCTTAATCTTTTCCCTTTATTCATTAAGCTACCTCTTATGAAGTACATAATTTCTTTTTTCTTCATAGACTTAAACTTTTCTGCGAAGTTAATTTCTTCTCGTCCTGTTTTGTTTGACAAAGTTGAGGTTTGTTCCCAAAAATCAGGGTGTTCTAAAACATTTTGTGGTTTCATATGTATTGTGTATAAATAATTGTTTCTATTTTATTTAAGTCCTTTGACCTGTGACCTCGTCCTTCTCCTGTATAGTTCAGTAAGTATTTTCCATCGCTAAGCATCTGAATATAATGCCCTGCCAAGTAAACTATAACGTCTGTGCACTTCTCGTGTAGCGGGACTAAAGGAGACTGTTTAACAAAATCTCTACGGGGCGTTATCATACCTGTTGATACAAAATCTTTCTGAACGTACGTGTGGATGTCCAACATCTGTTGGAGCCGCTGTATATATTTCTTTTGAGATGGATAGCTTTCCTTTTGGAGAGCTATCTCTTGTGTGATTAATTTTTTCATTTGATTTAATTTAGTTCTGAATTTTTGCAAAGAATAACATCTCCAACCAATGGTCTTGATGATAAGTCACTTGCTTGTTCGTTAAATGGTAACTTCAGAAGTAAGCCTTCCTCGTTTACAATTAATATTCTTCCATCGGTTAGGTTAACAACCTCGATGTAACCCCCGACCAAGTCCTGCAGGCGTTTTAGCCCGACTATGCTTATGTCTTTTTTCTGAGTTCCGTCTGTCCTTAGTAGTGTTGCCATATAATTAGATTTAATTGATTTGTTTTACAAAGATATAACTAAAGTTAGACATTAGTGTTATTTATGTCTGTTATTTTTGCATACCAATGACCATCTTTTAATATTTTCTCTGCTTTATGGAACCAAGTCCCAACCTTGGGCTTTTTTATGTGTCCAATCTCTATTCCTACATCTACTCCCATATCAAAGGCCTCTACTATCTCGTCTAGTGATTCTAATAGGCTCTCTGAGTCATCATCAAAGATAGCATACAAGCTAAATGCTTCAGCCTTGTATACCCTCTCTGCTTGCTCCTTGGTTATTGTGAAGAAATTATAACCATCACTCATTGTTTTAATCTTGCTCATCTTTCTTATGTTTTTTTTCTATTAATAATAAACGTCTCTTTAATGCAGAGATAGTTTCTGGATTTCCTTTACCAGCAATCGTTTTCTTTAAGTTCCGAATAATTTGTTCAATGTTCTTCATATTATATTTCTTTAAGATTATCATATGATGCGTGTTCTCTAATAGAGAAGTGTATTAACTCCATCGTATGGTCATTGGTTAATGCGCTGTCTAAAACGTCCATCGCTTCTTCGTTTGTGCATTCAAATCTTTCTTGTACATCGTTTACCTGCCATAGGTTACCTACGTAAAATCCCTTGGATTCTAGGTGGTCTTTTGCTTCTTGTGTTGTCATTGTGTTAAATTTAAGCTGTTGACTTATGTCGTGGATAGGGAGGATTCGAACCTCCCGACTACCTTTCTACCCTTTCTGTGTCCTTGAAGACACTACTCGTTTAAATGTCCTCCGTATGTCTGTACTTTATTTGTTTGGTATATGTCATACCTTGTCTCGCAACTAACCCCCTCTTCATCCATACCATCATACTCGTGAGTACCACTCCCATATTCGAGTAGTGCATTGTCATATTCCTCCTCTGTTGTTATTGCCCAATGGTCATTATCTGTTAACCATTTTCCTACATCTTCATCTTTGATGAAGTCGGGTACTGTTACTTCAAGTTTTATAAATTTGTGATAAACTCTTCGTTCTGATACTTCTACTATTCTGCTCATAATTTCTATTCGTTTATTTCGTTTAAGTCTTTACAACTCTCGTTGATTTGTGAAAACGTATGTTGTTTTCTTAGTTCTCTGTAACTTCTGAAGTTACCCAATACCAATTTGATATATTGCATTCCGTAGCGCTTTTCTAATAGCGTCATTTCTTCGCTTCTGTTCATAATGTTGGTTTTATATTTTGTAACAGCTACACGTGATTCCCAACAAACGGGCGTGGTGCTTCTGAATTAGTTTAACTTTCTTTTCCCAAGATGGTAACTTAACCAAGTTCCTGTCGTCTATATACAAGTCAGCGCTTATCTTTCTGCAGTCTGTTCCGTACGCCTCAATGATTCTTGGGTCGTTCTCGTTAAAGTAGTCCCAAGGGATTCTTTCTCTGAGCATAAAGTTCCTGGCATCGTCAACGTGCTCACCTACTCTGCAGGTATTGATGATGATGGTATGGCCTTGCTGTCTAAGATGGTATAGCGCTCTCGCTACACCCTTCCTTGGCTTTATGATGGTCGGGTAATCTGTCTTAGCAATAGTTCCATCGAAGTCTACGGCTATGATTAACTTTTGGTTTATCATTGTATTTGATTTAAGTTTCTGTTTCATCCTTTTGGAATCATCAGCCGAGATACACATCTCGATACAGAGGAGAGTGTCCTTGAAGACACTCCCCTTTTAGACTTACTCTTGATACTTCAAGACCTCGTCTTCCTTGAACCAACCACCACAGGAGGAACAATAATAATTTGCAAACCCATCGTGCTCTACATCATTGTAGCAGTCAATACACGTAGGTGTTTCTTTTGTCGGAAAGTCATTGTCTGTAAACCCAAACTCAAATGTTTGTTGCGGGGCTTCTACTCCGAATGTTAATGGCTCAGATTCAAAGACCTCCTGCTGTTTTTGGTATGGCGTATACTCAAACGATTCGTGAAGTTCTGTGTGTGCTGAGACCTCCTTTGTATTAAAGTATACCCAACAAGGCAACGTGCTTCCGTTTTTTACCTTGATGTCTATCTTCTCTCTTCTGTACCATTTTGGATGTCCTTCAAGAGCGTCTAGATTCCCAAGTGTAATGTCGCTGACCTTGAAAACATCAACCTTTACATTGTATCCAATACCTCTCTTGTTTACCAAGAAAGGAAGACCCTGCACCACTAATGGGTATCTGTCTTTAGTTACACCCGACCCTACAAACTTTGATGACTTAAGGTAGCTGTAGTAGTTCCCGAACCCTTTCTTTAGCGTTCCATATACAGCAACTAAATTGTCCTGTAGTACGTTTGCTTTAGAATACCATATGCCATCACGATATGTATACAGGTTTCTGTTGTAGATTTGGAATGAGCGTGTACGTGTATTAATTGTACAAAACCTTGAGTCATATTTCTCAAGTTCTTTCTTCCAATATTGACGTTTTATGCCACCCATCTTAATGGCCAATACCTTACTGTCACACATCTCTTTATTCCCGATGCCCTGTATCGTTCCGTTCTGCATTAGCAGTTCGTCCTTGTTCTTACCACATATGAATGGGTGAGTGTTTGATAGTCCAACCTTACCTACTGTAGCATACCTAAAATGCGCTATGAATGGGCGGTCTGTTATGAGCCTGTTGTACTCGTTTGATTTATGATACTCAACCTCAAACGTGTCGAGCCATATGATTCCTAATCCGTGAGGATTAATTTTCGCTGATGTCTTAGCGATTTCTTTGGGCATTAAATTCCCTTTTGAATTTACAATAATTAAACACATAGTTAATTTGATTTATGAGGAGTGTCTTTGAAGACACAGACCTCTGATTATTTATACTTATAATATACAAAGATATGACTAAAATTTGACATACACAAGTCTTAGTCTTTACTAGGCTTTACAGATGTTACTTTAATTGATTCAGAGGCTTGCCCATATTTTTTGCAATATTTTCTGTCTGCCCTGACCTCGAATACCTCATCTAAGCTATATCCTTTTCTTTTGCATATACCATTTATAAAGTTGTTGCAATGAATCTTGTTTTGAAAGTCTTTTGGTACTAACCAATCATTTCCCATATCTGTTCTGAATTTTAAAATTACTTGGTACATTTTGTTTTTGTTTTAAGTTTATATTCATATATGTTATAGCCATCTTCATCTATAACCACACAGTATTCTTTTCCTTTAGCATATTTGTTTGTCTTTGCTATTTTTCTAAAATAATTTAACCAAGAGTTAGATGTGCTCTCATACTGGTCTGTTCTAACGTATTTCATAATATATAGGTTTAGTAAAACATTCTATTCCAAGTCAACCAAGATGGCTCACTCACTTTTTGTGCTCCTCTTAGAACGATACATCTGTTACCATCCTTACTCACACTCACTAATTTATTGTCTCCACAATAATCAGTACCGACTGCATTTCTCAATTCATCAATCTTACCTAATCCATCATACTTGTCACTTACACTTAAATTTATCATAATTTCTATTTGTTTAGTTAATTAATCTTCTTGCGGGTATATGTCTTCCCATCCATCTATTCCTCCCGATATTCCTCCTGTGTTACTCGGGTATTCTCTACAGGTATAATCTGTTACGTAATACTCTTGGTCTTTGAATGACTCTGATATTTCTGCGCAGTACTCTTGCGCACGTTTCTCTGTTTCAAAATCATCTGAATTTATTTCTCCTTGGCCATAATCATTGACCCACATTACCTTGTACTTTGTTGTTGTTTTCATCTTCTAATTGTTGCTGTTAATAATTCTCTTTTAATCCAAGCATACTGCTTGATGTTGTCGTTATATATTCTGTCGATGGCTTCCCATTTAGAATGTGCAGGTATAACCTTAATCGGCTTGCCTGCATACCTCACTCTGTAATATTTTAAGTTTTCCATTTATCTTGTTTTAACTTGTTTGCTACGTCAACCACTTCTGGGCTCGTGTAGTGCTCGCTTTTTACTGTGTTAGCCATCCATTGCAGGTAGCTTGTACTTCGTCTCTTAAATGCTTTCATTTTTGGTTTCTTTTTTTGATTGATTTACGTCTCTTTTTGTTGTGTATCTCTCCATCTATTAAGATGAACAGACATCCTATGCCTACCAAGGCCATAAGGATTGTAATTAAAATGTCTGAATAATTCATTGTATTAAATTTAAGGTTTCTGTTTCGTCCTCGTGGACTCATCAGTACAGGCGATTACCTGTAGACAGAAGAGATTGTGTCCTTGAAGACACAATCCCTTTTAACCTGCTAACGGTAACCGTTAGTTAACAAGTCCCTATCATAACTATCAATCATTTGGCTTCTTGTCGGGTCAAGTATGTCAACCACTCCTCGGTTAACCTTTCCTGTGGTCAAGTACTTTCTGAAGTACTTAGACAACTCAAGTACAAAGTTTACTTTGTCCATATCACCCGCATACATTGATTTAATAATTGGCGTAATCCTCTTTAGGAATGTATTGTGGTTTCCATTAGGATTGTTGATACTAAAGTTTAACAACTCATAGAACAACTCGTAACGTCTCATCATTTGCTTTACAGATTGAAATCTTGATACAACTCTAAACTCAATCACATCACCTTTAACAAGTACTGATTGGTATCTTCCTGTTGGTGCACCATCACCCACAGCTATCAGCGGATTGCTGTTGCAATAGTGATTACCTAAGCGCTTGCGGAACAAAGCATAAACGATTCCTACATTCTTTCTAATTGCATTCGCAATCTCTTCACCTGTCATCCCATCAACAGCTAAGGTAATGTGACCTCCACATCTTGTGCTTGATGGACTGTAACCATCATCGATTATTCTTTTTGCATCGTGCATCATTGAGTATACCTTGTTGCGCCATTGTCCTGCAGGTAGCAATGGCAGGATATGTGTTACTGCTTCATAACCACAGCTACTATCAGTTTCAAATCCTGCAAACAATGGGTATTGTTTTACTGCTCCCCTGTAAAATCTTGTTTTCTCAACTTCCATTCCGATTGTGAATTTAGATTGGTAATCACCAAATCCATCGATTTTAAAGTTTTGGACGTCAATAGTTTTTAACTGAGCAATGTCAGTATTTTTAGCGCCCTTGCTATGGTCATTAAAGCCTAGTCTTGCAGTGCCATGATAATGGCTAACTCTTCCTCTTCTTTCTTCGTTATCGTTATTGTAAACGATTCCATTAATTTCATTTGTTTCTCTCATTGTGGTGGTTTTTAGTTCATTATAGTTAAATTACCTGCTGTTGCAAGTACACTTATTGCTAGTCTTATTTCAGCACTATTGTTAGTAGTGATGTAATCACCATCAGCAGTGATTCGTACAGCAACATTGTTGCCATTGGGATTCTTAAATGATAATGTAAGGATTGTAGGAACAGCTGTTGGTGTTTCAACTTCAGCGCTTTCGATTGCTTCCGCTTCCGCTTCTAGCACTTCTTCTTCGCTTGCATCAGCAGGTAATCCTAATTCATTAAGATTGATTGTCTTAGCAAATGTTAGCAGTAATGCTAAACTACGTGCACTATCATCACCTATTGCATCACATTTGATGTTGAATGCATCTATTATCCTTTGGTCAATTTTACCCGCTTTGATAACCTTGTAAAAGAAACTCTTTTGCCATCCGAATACCTTGTTACCAAGTTCTTCTTTTGACCATTGTATTCCTTCTTCAGCAAATAATTCTATACCTTCTTCGCTTTCATAAAACTCAACAGCATTCTTTACAAGTACAGCCATTTTCATAGTATGACCAAATTTGCTCTTATGAGCGTTAGTAATACTGCGCTGTACACGTTTGATGTCTCGCAGGTTTAATGCATCTTTTACAGCTGATAGCTGTAGGAATGCGGATTCGATTGTCAATAATTCATTCATAATTCTACTAAATTTAAAGTTAACTACACTGTCTTTCAGTGCTTTAAGAGGAATATCGATTGTTTATAGTATTCCTCCTACTGCGAAGATAGTCTAATTATAGTGATATATCAGTGATTTCTTTGTCTAATTCTATATATAGGCTGTGCACTGCGCTCTGTTTAGCTTTCTAAAACTTCGGCAAAAGGTTAACAGATGTCTGTTAGTGTCTTCAAAGACACGATTGTCTATGCATATAGCAGGTTATAATGGGCATTCAGTGAGCCATATGGATTCAGATGGGCAATGATAAGGAATACAGCAATGGTTGATGGGCGCTGAGCCCTGTGTTTACAGGGCAACAGGAGGGTCACGTATAAAAACGCCAAAAACATTGGGTGCATCGTTTTATTTTGATGATGACGAGCCAAAAAAAATCGCTTTCCTTTTCGGCCAACGCTTCCGTAGACCCGGGGGAACATAAACACTCTATATATCTAATAAATTTTTATTACCTTTGTAAAAAACTAAGGGATATGAAATTCAAAAGTATGGGAGGATTGACTGTCAAGGATGGTCGCCTTATCAATGACAATGTTGTTGGTGAAACAGGTATAGCACAGATGGCTCAAATGAGAAAACAGGCTAAGAATGCAAGGGAAGTAGATATTATAGCTGACGGGATAGGGTTAGCAGAGGGCCGCAAGGGTTTATAGGAATAAGTTAGTGTGATTTTAGTTGATTTCTAGGGGAGGTGTGATTAGCCTCCCTTTTTTTATGCTATAGTGTGTCGCTTATGTGTCGTTTAATGTCGTTAATGATTTTATAACTTACTGATTCTTAAGGGGATGTCGATAATGCTGATTTTAAAAGCTAAATAGATTCAAAAATTATATAAAGAAGTATAGAAAAGATACCCCCCCCTATAGGGAAGAAGAAACCGACACCTGTCATTATATTATTCAGAGGTATTATTATTAAAATTATATACAAAACTTTTAGCATTATACTCAAAACTTTAGTATTATATATAAAAAAAGTGTTATCTTTGCTCAAAATCTAATTGATATGAATGAAATAGGATACTCTCCAAAAAATTTACACTTCGACAAAGAAGGCAGGAACAAACTTATTACCGGCATTGAGACAATATCAAATGCGGTAAAGTCCACGTTAGGCCCTTCCGGGCAGACGGTTCTTATTGAGTCGCCAAACCACACACACGGCATAACAGTAACGAAGGACGGGGTAACTGTCGCAAAGGCGGTTGACCTGCTAGACCCTGTAGAGAACCTTGCGGTACGAATGATGAAGGAGGCTGCTGATAGGACCGCTACCTCAGCCGGTGACGGCACGACAACAGCAATTGTTATAACAGAGGCGTTGGTCAAGGAGGGGGAGAGGCTTATCAGCTATAAGACCAACAAGACTGAGGTACTACGTGAGCTTGTGGAGGAGACAAACACAGTGGTTGCATCTTTAAAGAAAAACTCAAGGGCCGTTACTAAAGGCAGATTAAAAGATGTAGCAACTATATCATCAAACAATGACGCACGTATCGGTGACATAATATCAAAGGTATACAAAGATATTGGGAAGAATGGTATTGTAACTGTTGACCGTTCACAAACATCTGAGACATACTTTAAAACAACAAATGGACTAAAGATAGACAGAGGATTTTCTTCTCAGCTATTTATAAATGACCAAAGAAGGGACGAGTGTATATTTAAGGATACACATATACTAGTATCGGATGCCGAGATAAGTAACATACTTCAAATTGAGAACATACTTTCACGAATCATCTCAGAGGGGAAAAAGTTGCTTATCATTGCTCCGTGTTCTACTCATGTAATAAACACATTGGCCGCAAATGTAATGAAGGGCGGATTGAAAATATGCGCGATAACCCCACCTAACTTTGGATACAAGCAGCACGAGCTGATGCAGGACATTGCAATCTCAGTAGGGGCAACCTATTACTCTGAGAAGACTGGTGATGACCTCAGCCATATGTCATTTGATGACCTAGGGCTTGTATCTAAGATTATAGTAGGAGATAAGTCTACTGTTCTAATAAAAGAAACAATAGAGCTATCTGATGTTGTTAATGATAGAGTGGAGCAGTTATGGGCATCACATAAAAACACAGACAATAAACACGCCAAGGAGTTTATCCTTTCACGTATAGCATCTCTTACAGGTGGGGTGGGTGTTATATATGTCGGTGGACAGACTGACCTGGAACAGAAGGAGTTATATGACAGAGTGGATGATGCGGTGTGTGCAGTACGCTCAGCACTAGAGGAAGGTATCTTACCGGGAGGTGGCGTTGCCCTATACTACGCATCCAGGCAGTACGACCTAATGGACGCAACCATAGCACAGCAGATGTTAAACTTTGCACTCAAGTCTCCGTTAAGGCAGATATACAAGAACGCAGGGATTGAGATAAACAAGGAGATACTAAAAGACCTAGACTTCTGTGAGCAGAACTACGGGATGAATGTCAAGACAGAAGAGTGGGGGGATATGTACAAGATGGGGGTCATTGACCCGCTGAAGGTAACCAAGTCAGCACTCCAGAACGCTGTCTCTGTTGCGGTCAGTATACTGTCAACCAACGCTATTATAACACAGGCACGAACTTATGAGACAAACTAATGTATAACTGTCCAAACTGCAACAAGGAACTTATATGGGGTGGAGACCACACCTACGACGACTATGGCTTAGAGGGAGAGGGTATGGTGAGCAACTGTACCTGTCATAACGAGGAGTGTGACGTGACAGACGTTTTAATATACCAGGAGTATAGACACATAAAAATATAGGGTGTAACTGCTAGCTTTTAAACTTGGTCGTTGCGGAGCGACACGGAGCACCCTTTTAATTTAAGACATCTGACATATGAAGACAATAATCCACATAAACCAACACATAATTAAATCAAACGCAAAGCGAAATGAAAGATGCCCTGTAATAACCTGCAAGACCTATAAGACAAATGACTATGCAAATAAAGTTATAGTGTATGGACAAGATGGTAAGGAAGCAGCGAGGGTGATATACTCACCTGATAAGCCACTTTCTTGTGGCGCAAAGGTTTGGATAGAAACATTAAACAAAATAAACATAATATGAGACCAATAGGGAAACACATCTTAATAAACGATATTAAGGAAGAGATTAAAACTGCGTCAGGATTAATATTAGGAGCAGAGGAAGCTAGCAACCTACGATATAAAAAGGGAGTGGTAATAGTTCCAGGGTCTGATGTAACTGTAATTAAAAAAGACGATACCATCTTCTATGACTCACGAGCGGGATATACTATGATTATAAACGAGGTTCTTTGTACTATAATTATGGAGAAAGATGTCGTTGTTGTCGTATAAACTTATTCATTGATATTATCATATTTCGGTATACCTTATCGGTATAGGATACATTCTTTAAAAACAAAGGGTTAACGGAGGGGGACTCAGGTATTTCTTCTCCGCTTAATTTTTTATACATAGTAATAAGCATTCGTCTTCCTTTATACGAAATCTCGTATAATGCTTTTTTGTTACCACTTCTTTTGCGGAAGACAGTTATCCAGCCTCTTGCTTTTAGCTGGTCAAATCTTTTTACGTCCCACGATATTAGCTCGTCAAACTCATTAAACTTATCCTTACTAAAATATTTTTCAGAGTATAGGAATAATAGCACATCTAAATCAGATGTAGATATCTTATACTTAGCAAGTATAAAGTAACGCACTACCCTCCAGTATTTTAGGTAATTGTTAGATGGCATTTTTCTGTCCATATATCATTGAATTAAATTCATTAACTTTGCAACAAAGATAATCATATTATGGGAGGTAAAACAGAATCAGATAAAAAAGATAAAAAAGATAAGAAGTACAAGAAAGGCGATGCTAAGAAAGGCACGGCCGCTGACCTTGATTCTAATACCTTTGCTAATAAAGACACTACAAAATGGACTAACCCCAAACCTGTTAAGCGTAAAGTAGCTTCAGGAGCTCCAATAATAGGCTTAGGAAAATTAGGTCATACAACAAAGATTACAAAAAACAGAGACAGAAGAGCAGCAAGAAGAGCTACTAAAAGATAAATATGAGTTGTAAGCCTGGAAAGGGACACAAGTCCTATGGAGTATATAAAAAACCTGGGATGAAAGTCCCTGCGTTTGTTCCTATAAGAACAAAAAGAGATTTCGCTAACGGAAAAAAAAGATAATTATGAAGAAACCAATGCCAGAGAAACCAGTTGTAAAG
>TARA_R110000803_G_scaffold21216_1_pt1 | contig 18084 bp, 20 predicted proteins | sample TARA_R110000803 | Tara Oceans TARA_R110000803 (sample SAMEA4397772) | marine metagenome | biome: Polar Biome; feature: [SRF] surface water layer (ENVO:00010504); material: water (ENVO:00002006), including particulate matter (ENVO:01000060) such as... | depth 5 m | reverse complement strand
TGGTTTAATGAAAAAAGCGGCCGACGGTGATGAACTCGCTCGAACGCTGGTTGCACTAAAAGAAGCGATAGACAAAACTAAAGGTGGCGTTGGCTCGTCAAAAGGTGGCTCGTCTGTATCTAAAGAGGAAATCGAGGATATGGTACGAACGCTTGTTGAGAATCAAAAAATTCGCTATCAAGACCTAGACCCTGAGTTAAAAGCAAAATTATCAGGAAGTGTAAAAGTTGCTTTGACACTAAACACTCCAACAGGAACAGGAAAGGGTGGTAAGTTGACTCTACAACAACTTTTGCGACCTATTTTTCAGAAACTGCTTTCAGATTTTAAAGCAAGAAACAACGTTTATTTATACGGCGGTGCAGGTACTGGTAAAACTTATGTTGCTCAACAACTTGCAAAATTTTTAGGATATACATACGTAGAAGTTAACTGCAATCAATTCACGTCTCCCTTGGACTTAATTGGTGGTCAAACTATCAACGGATATCAAAAAGGAAAACTTGAGATGGCTTGGACAAATGTCAAGGAAGATGGTAGTGATATGAGAGGCGCATTACTTTGTCTCGATGAATTGCCAAAATTAGACCCTAATACTGCTGGTCTTTTGAATGCCGCTCTTGCACAACTAAGAAATAAAACATCTACTGAACCCGTGTTTATTTACAATGGTAGAGGTCAGCAAATAGAACTAAAAAATATGATGGTTATTGCAACGGGTAACACTCAGCTAAACGAGACATCTGTTGAATACGAAGCAAACTTTAAGCAAGATTTATCTTTACAAGATAGATTCGTTGGTTCTACTTATCTAGTTGTTCCTGATTATAGAAGTGAGTACGAGGTTATTATGAAAGGCTTTACGTTCATATTCTTGTATATGACTAAACTTCGTGAATTTATAATAGAACGTAGACTGACCGGAATTGCATTTGTATCTATTCGTATTATGCAATCTATGAAAGCGACTTACATAGTCTCAAGAGACCCAGAGTTTCAACAGATTAACCCTGAAACTGCAATAGCAAATCCAAAAACCTTAAAAGACTCGCTTGATTCATTCTTGCGTTTATTTAAAGACACACAGATAGAGTCTATTAAAGCTGAAACTGACTATGCAGATTTTATCAGAACAATTCAGAAAAAAGACAATATGCCTCTTGACGCTTTAGACACACCTGACGATTTAAAAGCAGTAGAAGTTATAATTGAAAAAAACGAAGAATTACAACAAGACGCAAACGACTAAAATAAATGCAGGATAGTCCAAACATAACAAATGCAAGCGCCAGCAAAAACTTTTACTTTCGTTATTATAACGGAATAAACGAGTTTAATGAAGCAGGTCTTGAAGCCTTTAATGAAATTAAAAAAGATGCAAGATTTTCTGGAACTCAATATTGGAAGAAAAAGACAACGCAGCCTTTAGATAGTGAGTGGAAAAATTTCACAAAAGGCAAGAATTTAAAAGAACTTAACGAAGGTAAATTCAATGAGTTTGTAGAGCCAAAAGTATTAAATAATGCCATAAATGCTTTTGATGAGATACTAGCCAATATAGATATGGGAGGCGCTTTTAAGAAGTCTAAACTGATTATTACCGATAATAAAATGGGTATTTTTGATTTTGGTCTTGCTAGTGCCGGATTGTATCTTGTTCAGGAGTTCTTTTCTGAGAAATTAAAAACGGAAAATCCATACGAATTTCCAACAGAATTGCCAGGGATAGTACCAAATTTATATGTCGATAGAAACCCGATGGGAGACTTTTGGTATACGTCTAAAGAAGGAGTGAAATATCAAATGACACAACAGGCAAAAGGAACTGAGGCAATGGCTTTAGGAATCCCTGACGCTAAAGCCGAATATAGAACGACCACTAAAAAGTCTTACTTAATGTTCGAGAAAAAAGGAGGCGCTTCAAAGTATGTTGACTTGTATGTTGGCTGTGGTGGGTTGGCGGGTTTGAGTGCAAGCGGAATGTTAGCAAGAGCGTTGCCTGTAATGATGGCTGCAAGATACTTTGAAAGTATGAAGATTAAGACTCGAATTAACGCTTCAAGAATGTATAATGAAGGTGGTGTCGGGATAATTAACTTTTGCTGGACGGTTAAAGATTTTGGAGATGATTTAGATTTTACAAGAATTGCGATAGATACGTCAGACACACGATATTTTAGATGGAATAACTGGAAAAACGTTTCGGCTATTATGGCTAAAGATTTTGATGTCGATAGCGAAGGTTATGGTTCAACGATTTATAAAGACCCAGAACTTGGAGAGACAGGAAATAGATATAAAAACTGGTACTTTGAGCAAATGCAGAATAATTTAGTACCTGAAATTGCATTGACAAGACCTTTAATGATGTTTGGCGGGTTACCAGACCCACCTTCCAAATGGAACTTTACTGGCGATGAGAATGACCCTACATTAGCTGAAATTAAAAAAGAATTTTTTAGAATACTTGACATTGTAGATTTTCAATTTAATAATTCTCAAGAGGTATGTAAACGTATTTACGAAAGACTAGTTGTTGAGCAAGGTCAAAGCGTAAGGCAGTACAAAAACTACATTACAGGTACTTTATCAAGTGCGTATAGTTATCCTACAAGAGGAGAGTTTGCAGACGGTCAAGAAGAACAAGATTTAATGATTGACGAGTTTGACGAGAAAATTTCTCAAATGGGAAGTTATTTACAATCAATACAACAAGTAGCAGAATGATAGAACACAACTTTACACAAACGCAAACGATAAAAATATCCAAGTTACTAGAAGACTTGCATAATACAAATACAGACCTGGCATCGGACAGAAAGATAGAAGGCATTCAGTATTTTAAAGATAAAAAACGTAACTTTATGTGTTCGTATTGCGAACTTAGTTTTGACGATGGTAATTATCACTCAAGACTTTACTACATTATGATAACTCCTGATGGCGAAGTTATTGACGCTATTGAACTTTACGGAGACGAGATTAAAGCAAACAATAAGTGTTCACGAATGACTGAGATAAAACTTAACTGATGAGCAATAGACCAGACATAATTATAGCGGACTTTCTTAAATACAATGAGTATGCTCTTGAGGAGTTGAAAGAAACGAGTCCTGCTATTGACAAAGCGGTTAGCGATGTTATAGGCGCTATTTTTCAGAAATATGCGGTTGACCCTACTAAACCTGTTACAGGAGTTGCACAAACTAAAGGTAATATATACTATAAAATAATTTGGTCAGAGAAATCCAGTGAGGAGAATATTGTTTGCCAAAGTCTCGAACAGGTTATGTCAAAAATAGCTGAGTTTGGTATGACACCAAATCCAAACAATACATACGTAAAAACGCAAATTGGCGTTTATAACGATGCAATGGTAGATTCAGAACTTGTTGTATTTAGAGTAGATGTAGGAAAGTCAAGAGGAGACTATAATTACGAGATTGTTGAATTACAAACATATCTAGCTAGAGAATATAAAAGTACGTTTAAAGACATACTTGAGTACTCAGGATTTGACTTTGATATGAACGATAAATTTCTAACACAACTATCACTTCCAAGCACAAGAAGGTCGCAAAAAAAACTGCTTCTTAAAGCAGAGGATGGCACAGAAATAGGCATTGAAATTAAAAATTTAGATACAACTAGAAGTTTTGGAACAAACGCTGTATCTAAGTATAGAGGCGATTATACTTATAAAGTTGTTTTTTCCAATTCAAAAAACGCAAAAGGTAATATTTTAATTGACAATTCAAAAGGGTTTCTAACTTTCAAAAAGCAGGACCTTATACGTTTATTGGACGGCACCATAATAGATGCTCCACCAAATCAAATAGGATACTTTTTTGAAAATCTTGCTTGGTCGCCACAAAAATGGAAATCATCTAAGATGACATTTATAAGTGGCCAGAACAATACTGAACCCGCAAAGCCATCTAAAAAAGCAAACGCAAAAAACTATGTTTACATATTTCCTGACAATAGTATTTACCCTGAACCAAACACAGGTAATAGAAAGGGACCAACTCAAAGTGCTAGTGATTACTTGAGTCGTCTAATAGTGAAACAAAAATGGAGCGACAAAGACAGAGACGAAAAGTACATTGGCTTAAAAGGAAAAGATGCAGAATTTATAGTCAAAGGCAATGACGGAGAAAAATATACGCTCTCACGCACTACAACAGGTCAAGCTAGATGGATTAAGGCAAAAATAACCGAAAACCAAGTTACGCAGAATATTGCAAAGAATGAGACTTCTCCGTATCAAGAAGAAGATTTGGAAGTAATGAATATAAGTCAACTAAACGCATTGCTTAAAGAGAAAAAAGAAGCATTAACGGTCTTTGAGCCGTCCGAACCAGAATACGTAAATTTGGAAATAGAAATAGACGACATCGAAGAAGAACTCGATACTAGAAACTTAAATTAGAACTAATAATAAATAAAATGGCTAAAAGAGAAACCACTATTGCAAAAGAAATTGCAATTGCAGAAAAACTGATAAGACGTAAAAGCACGTCTGATACTCTTAAAAAGAAATTAAAGAGTAAAGTTGATAGACTTAAAAAAGAAGCGCGAGGAATTCCTATGACTGCTAAACAACTTGCAAGCGCAAATCTAAGACAAAGAGCGAAACTTAAAGAGTTGTCTAAAAGAGACTTTAATGACTTAGTTAGAAGATTATCTAAGAAAAAAGAGTACACATTCTTGAAAGGAATGAGTTTAGATGAGGTTGTAAGAGATATGGCTCGTAAAGCAAAACCAGTTGGTTGGAGATTCAAAGGTCAAGGAAATTATAAAACACCATCGGCTGCTCAAGTTAAAAAAGGTAGAGCAAGTGGAGACGTTTATTACGAAGCAAGACCAAATCGTTCAGATGTTTCTCAGTCAACACGTCTTGAAACAGGAGGTGAGATTTCTTCGGACCAAGCATACTATATGGCTGATGTGATTGCTGATAATCTAAAAGATGCTGGAATGTGTGAAGACGCAAGAAAGTGTAGAGACGTAATAGAGAAAGCAATAATGGGTATTGAATACTTTCCGTTTGCACGATACACTTTTGAAGACGAGCCAGTTTACGCTAAAAGAGGCGGTAAACAAGGATACAATGACAGAGACGATGAAAGTCTTGGAATGAGTCATGGAGGAAGCATGTCTCAAGGTATGAAGTCACGTAGAGACGAAAGCAAAGGTATGCGAAAGTCAATGGGCGAAAGAGCATACAGAGACGACCAAATGGGTAAAGGTGGTATTATTTCAGTTGGCAATACCGTAATGGTGAGAGATTCTGGAAAAAGCATGAAAGTAACTGACATTGCAAAAAACTCAAAAGGTCAAATCGAATTTTCAGGAGCATTAGGTTCATTCTTAATCGGTGACCTGCGAAAAAAGTCAACTATGGAAAAGGGCGGGAATGTACCGAAAGGAGTTATGACGCTTAAAGAGTGGGTTGAAAATACTGAACTTGATGAGGTTGGAAAATACGTCAAGTCAAAACTAAAGAAACCAGAAACTCAGATTTATGTCATTGGAGAAGAAGACGAGTATGCTATTAAGATTGATACAGACTGGAAAGAAGACAAACCATTAACAGACGAAGAAGGGTCTGAACATACTCTTTACATTGGAAAAGATGTTGTTGAGGTAGAGACTGACGGTGAATTTACAAATACTTTCTTTACTAAAGACGCTAATTTCAAAATAACGAAAAGCTAAACACAATGATGACACCTAAAAAAGCAAATGCAGGAGCATATTTGGCTGCGGCTGGACAAGCTAAAGAAGTTGCTCCTAAATCAGTAGACGCACTAGACGAAAGAATAGCGAATGTTGTGGCAGGTCCAAAATATAGCGATGAAAAGTTGTTTGCTGAAAAGGGTGCGAAAATGTCTGATGGTGGGACTACAACTATTGACGACTCAGGTAGCAACGTACCAAGCGATTTGGTGGACGTTTTTAACCAGTTTGATGAGGACGCTGATTCATACGGAGAAATGGAGCGTTTAAGATTAAAAGCAAATGATTTAGGTTATGACTTTGACTATGATTTAGGTGGTGGTCCAACAGAGTTTTGGAAACTTAAAAATGGTGGGTACATCTTAAAGCAATCTCACTTGTCGTCTGCTCAGTATCAAGACGCAAAGAAACTGAAAAACTTTGACAAGAAAGATTATACTTGGAACGTAACAACAAAATTGTACGATAAGAGCGTAAGAAAAATGAACGGTGGGTACATTGAATCTATGGGCGATGACTTTAACAAGGGTATAGAAAGAATTTCTATGGCTTTTCAAAAGTGGTACGATGGACCGATGACAGAATTGGAAGATGTTGGTCTAGCAATTGATGATATTGCTGAGTATATAAAAACAAAACTAATTTCTGAAATATCTATTATAGACATTTACGCTTTAGAACCACAAGGAAGTTTCGATGACATCTCAAAAGTGACTAAAAGACTAAGCAAAAATCGAGAGTATGAATTTCAAGTCAATGACGAGCAAGGAAACGGTTGGAGAATACAAGCGCCATATCTAAAGAATCTAATAGTATATGCAACTCCTTTTTGGAATGATGAGCCAGGTACTACAATAGTAATTAGAGACGAAAACGATAACGTTCTTTATGAACATTTTTTGCCATTTGATTATAAGCAACCAATGTTGTCGCTTCAAGACTTATACAAGTATTACAGACTAACGGTGATTCCTGTGATTAGTGAGTATTTGCAAAAGGCTACTAGAAATTACGCAAAAGGTGGAGAGATAAAAGAAGGGGATATTATTATGATTAACCCTAACAAAGTAGATAAGATAAATTTTGGCGAATTTATTGGGGAAGAATTAGAAGTTACAGAAGTAAGTGGAAATACTTATAGGACAATGATTGCTAAAAATAGAAGATACTTACCCTATTTATTAAATAAAGACCAAATAGTTACACCGACTACCTACGCAGATGGTGGCTTAATTGTAAGTTGGTTTGATAAAGACATTAACTATCAATCAAAGAGATTTGATACAAAAAAGATGGAAGATGCAAAAAGGTTTTTTTATCAAAAGCAATCAGAATATCTTAAACCTACATTGACAACATACGACAATGACGTTATTTTGGATTCTACTTACGCAAAAGGTGGGATAATATGGAAAAAGAATATCGGATTTGATGGTTGGTCGCCTACTATGGAAAATGAAAGTGCCTATGACAATGAAGGAGGATATATTTCTGAAAATGGAAATTGGAAAATTTATAGAGCAGGTGAGTTTTATGAAAGAGATTGGGGAGATAACTTTGAAAGGAGAGGATATTGGTCGGTTTATGGAAAGAATGAGTATGGACAAGTAGAGGATTTTAAGGGAGAGTTTGAAACTCTTTCAGAGGCAAAAAAATATGTAGAAAGGTGGGTAGAGATAAACCCTAAAGATTACGCAAAAGGTGGTTCTACCTACGCAGATGGTGGAAATATAAAAGTAGGAACGAAAGTGAAATATCCAAAAGCTAAAATGATTGGAGAGATAGTTTCTATTCAGAATGATTCGGCAATCCCAAACGAAAAATCCGTTAAAGTAAGATACAAAGACGGAAAGGAAGTAACAGATTTATTGAGTTCTTTTGAAGTAGTTTATACCTCTATGGGTTATGATATGGAAAACACTTATAGTACCGATGATTTTAAAACTTATACTAAAAATTCAAAAGGTGGTTCTACCTACGCAGAGGGAGGACGAGTAAAATATGTTCTTAATGGGTTTGAAGAAAGCATAGGTTACATTATGGGTAGCGGTAATGGAGTAGAGGTAAAAAGAGAGGGAAGTAGAGAAGATGGAGATTTAGTTATATACTTCGTAACACCCGATAATGAGTACGCAGAGGGTGGGAAAACACATACAATGCCCGACGGTTCAACAATGCTAAACTCAGAGCATTATGAGAATGGCGGTACTATATATGAATTTTCGTATCGAGATGAGGAAGGCGATTTGTACGAGGACGCATTTGACTCCTTAAAAGAAGCAAAAGACACTATCAAAGAGTATCGTAAACAAGGTTACAATATAATTGAAACTTGGATATACAAAGACAATGAATTTAAAGGCAGATTTGAAGACGGTGGTAAAACACAAACCATGCTTGGAAACAAGTTGTCTGAAAAATATCCAGAATTTAAAGAAACAATCAAGTTCGCAGGAGATACATTGACATTGTTTACCGTTTTTACTGAGAAGAACAAAAACTGGGATAACGAAGCACAAAAAATGATAGACAACGAGAAGCGTAAAGGACGCAGAGCGGCAGTCATTCATAAAGGCAAAAATCACGGGCTATATCTAAAAGCACAATTTGACAAAGGCGGCTATATAGTTGGCTCAGAGGTCTTATACAAGTCAGGCAGAAACAAAGACGAAGTAAGAGGTCAGATACTTAAAGTTTTAGACGACAATGAGTATGCAATAGCGACTGGTTTTAGTCAATCTTTAGTTTCAAAAGACGACATTATAGGAAAAGCGCCAGACAAAAAATGGTATCAGTTTGAAGACGGAGGGGAAACTTGGGCTCAAAAATCTGTTGAAAAAATGGAAGAGAAAGGAACGGTAGGTCTGTTTACTAAAAAGGCAAAAAAAGCCGGAATGTCTACTACCACTTACGCAAAAAAGGTTCTAAACAAAAAAAATGAAAAGCGATACGGTTTGAAAACTCGTCAACAGGCACAATGGATGAAAAATATGAACCCTGAACTATTCAAAAGTTAATAAAAAAAATACTAAATTTGTACAAGTAAACTAAACATATATAGAATGGAATTAAAATACGTTGCAGAAATGCAAAAACACAATCTTGAAGCATCTCAATTACCTGATGATGCAAAAACAGGTATAGAACAAATTGGCCAGGTAACCAGAGCAATAAATATGCTTGAAGCAAAAGGTAAAAACCCAACTAAAAAAACGCTACAAAAGTTGAAGGCGATGGATAAGTGGGTATCTTACGAAATAATTGACTTTGCCAATGAAACTGATAAGAACGCAGATACTATGCCTGTGGAAGTTGAGGACTTTCTTGACGACTTAGAAGATGACATCGAAGAAGAACAAAAAACAGACGATATGAACGAAGAAAGTGAAACAATAGAGATAGACCCAAGAGGCGCTAATATTGAGAACGAACTATCAAGACTTTACGATGAAGGAAATAGAAAGTTTGAGATAGAGGACTTACAATCTAAATCAACGTCTGTTTATGATTTGCTTTTTGATACATACGAGCCTGACGAAGACAACGGAATTGAAACGTCTCGATTTAAGTTAATTGAGCGAAATGATGGATTATTTTACCTTACAAAAAAATAGAAAATATGGCTAATGCGTTTATGACTAAAAAAGAACAAGCACGAAAGAGTGGTGCTAAAAGTTTTACTTACAATGGTAACACATACGTTTCTAGTAAAACAAAGACAGGAATGGTAATCTATAAAAAGAAATAATTATGATAACTCAATTTGATACAACCGCAAGTACATCTAAAGGCGGAAGCAGTAAAATGCTTACTCTTTTGGGACTAGGAGTTGCAGGCTTTTTACTATGGAAGTTTGTAATTAAGCCAAAAATGGACGAAAAGAATAAAGAGAAATGAGTTCAAGTATAGCGGCAACCTTAGTAGATAAAGCCCAGTCAAAGCAAATAAATTTTTTGTTCGCCTCAGTAGCATTTATAGGTGGTGTTTCAGGACTATTGATTTACTTTCAAAAGCGAAAATTCAGCAAAGAACAAGCCGAACTATTTGCTCTTGAGAAAGAGATTAAGTTACTGACATTGAAGAAACTCCAAAAAGAGAGCTAAAAATAAATTTGTTGGTTCAATAATTTCTTGTATATTTGTGCAAATTCAAAACACAAAATAGTATGCAAATTGAAATTGAACATTGCTCTTGTTGTGGAGCAAAACTCACAGGTCGATACGAACGTATATCTAAAGGACTTGCGTTAAGTCTATTAAAGTTTAGAGAGAAAGTATTGCACGAAAGCGAGTTGTCAAACACGCTTGTTAATAAAGTTCATCTATCAAAAGACCTTAATCTTAGTAAGAATGAATACAATAACTTTCAGAAATTACGATACCACGGTCTTATAGCGCACTACAAGGATAAGATAACAAAAGAGTATGAGACTGGCTATTGGCTTCTAACGAAACGAGGGAACTTGTTTTGTAAGAATGAGTTGGCAGTTCCTAAAAAACTTCTTATTTTTAGAAACAAGATAGAAGAACGTTCTGAGGAGAAGATAATTCTTAGAGATATTTTAACAGAGGATAATCTACCTCATTGGTATCAAAAAGAAGACTACAATATGAGTTTTGAAGATACTAACGATTTCGATGAGAATAGTCAAAACGATAATCAGCTAGACTTGTTTGATTAAATTATATTGTCCTATGGTGTAACTGGCAACACGTTTGTTTTTGGTACAAAAGAGTCGAGGTTCGAGCCCTCGTGGGACAACTTGAGAGTGAGTGATTGTGCAACAATTACTTTTAGACGCATTAGAGAGATTCTGGTGCGTCTTTTTTTGGCTCTATTGATAAGCAGTTTACGTTCGTGTACCAGCGATTGTGCTTGAAGCGAGAAGACACAAAAAACGTAATTGTAATTAAGTCTCCTATCTTATAATCTTTGTTTATTTCATCTATCTTAGGACGTTTACAAAGTATGTTTATTTGTCTAGGCTTATTATGACCTACAACTATTGTAATGCTTGGAAAATCTGTGACATCGTTTATCTGTTCGAGACACCCTTTTATCCTGTTGTAATATACTTGCTTTGTTTCGTGTAACATAATCTTCAATAAGGTTACCAGTATTACAAATATAGCAATCTCATTTTATTTACCGATTTGTTTTAAAATGTACACTTATTTTGCTTACTTTTGTACAAACAAGGTTCGCAAATGTCAGACAATAAGGAAGTAGATAATCTGCTCAGAAACATACAGAAAGGCTTAAAGTTGTACTCGGTCACAGAACTAAACGAGGCAATAACTACTTTTTTAAACAAGAAGAACGACAAGAGTTTAGAGATAGACAAAGTATTGCTATTAGTGTGCAAGGAATATAGTATAACTAAGTCTTCATTGAGAAGTAAAAACGCAAGAGGAACTTTACAAGAAGCAAAACAAATAACATATTGTCTACTTCATAACGTACTCGGATTGTCTATAAGATTTATTGCAACAAAAATATTTTTTAATTGGCCAACGTCTGTTGCTATCGGCATTAAGAAGTATAAAGAAAGTGACGCGAATCATAAACAAGACAAAAAATTCATAGACAAGTATTTATATCTTCAAACAGAACTTGTAAAAGACATTTGTATTTAATTAAGGTAGAATGAAAATATATATTAAAAGAGGAAACAAGAATTACAAAGAGAGACGAATGTTAGACCAGTTGGAGAAGGTTTTAGCAGATAAGTTTGCTAAAGACCCTTCATTTAAGGTGGTTCCTGCAACTAACTTTAAAGAACTAGGAACACTATTCGCAAAACACGTTAGTGAGCCTGCTCAGGAGATAGAATATACAGAAATAACAGACGAAGTAGAAACAACCGAAAATACACAACAGAATATGGCCAAAGAAACAGAAATAGACGTAGAGGACGCTAAAGAACAAGTGGATACAAAAGAAGCATTTGCAGACGATAACGGTGGGCAATTTGTTGACCCATTCAATCGTAAAGAGCCTATTGTCAGAGACTATGTTTTCGGAGATACTAGCATTGAGAAGAAAAAAAGCGGAGGTGAAGACAAATCAATGAAGACAACTCAAACGTCTTTTATTGAGCCTACTGATTTTGACGAGGCATTCGTCATTCCTGATGAAGATGATGATGAACCTAGAGACGCTAAGTCTAAAAAGAAAACATCTTCAAATACAGCTACATCTAAAAGCGAAGGCACTAACTCAGAGCCAGTAAACCCTCAATGGGACGAGATGAAGGGCGGTGTACAAAAGAAGAAAACTAAAAAGTTTGCTAAATACATTGTTGAGGCTGTGGCCACGCTACAACAGAAGGGCTTTGTATATTATGCTAATAAAGACATTAACGAAGCGAAGTTAACAGAGTATGAACTTGAGGGTCTAATGGACCTTTCTTTGTTAGTTGCGCTTGACGATGGACAAGAGGTAACGGTTAAGCAATTTTTTCAGCATCAATGTACAAAAGCAGAAGAAATGTCTCACTTAACGAAAGAACAAAAAGAAGATATTACAGAATCGTTAACTGAGGTTTTAATGGAGAAAGGCGCTGGTCCTACTCCTACGCAAGAACTAATGTTGGTAACGTTGACTATAATAGGTGGACAAGCGTTGACCTTAATGACATTGAAAAGTCAAACAAATAGTTTACTGACTCAACTTAAAGCGATGAATCAAGACGGTAATTCACAACAAGAATATGAGGAACCTTGGCATCAGCAAAAGACTGAAATGGAGCAAGACGAAGCACTTGAACAAGAGCGGGCTCAGGCTAATCCACCTCAACAAACTCAGTCGCAACCAGTCGAACAAGTAGACGATTCAATTGACTTAAAGTCTCTTGAGATTGGTGAAACTATTGAAACGAAAGAATGAGCGATAAAGACAAAGATGTAGAGAAAGACCAAAGGGAAGCCGGAATGTGTGCCGTAACAGGCATCCAAGGTGTTGGCAAGACTTATCTAAATATGTACGTCATAAAAGACTATGTTAAAGACAAGTTTTACAACAAGGTAAAAGGTCGTAAATGTCTTATTATGGACACCAACGGAGAATACACTAAATCTCAGTTTGCAAAAAACGATATTGACAATGTAGACCCTAAAAGACTAGCTGTTAAAGATGTTGCCGCTTGGTGTAGAACTCCAGGAGGTGAGGTGCGTAGAATAGACGCAAAAAACATAGGCTTAGAGGATAAGATTAAAATAATAGAATATCTTATCAATAACTTTAAGAATGGTATGCTAGTCTTAGAAGACATTAACACGTATATACTGAGCGTAACGCATCTTAAAGAAATCGTAAGTGGGATTGTAAATTTAAGACATCGAGCAGTTGATGTTTTAATATCTTATCAGTCTGCAAGAGCAGTTGAACCACGAATATGGCAAAACGCTCGTTGGGTACGTATGCACTATCAGGCAGATAACGTTAATGATATAAAAGGTAAGTTGCCTAACGTAACAATGTATAAACTTGCTCAAATACTAGTCAACAACAGATACTTTAGTGGAGACAAAAGATTCTATGTCTACATACACAATTTTGCAAATAAAATAGAAGGTCAGTTCACGAAAATAGAGTTTTTAACCGCTTGCAATCAGTATCTTAACTCTAATAAGAAAGAGGTAAAAGAATTTCAATCTATGTACTCAGCAAAAAACGAGAAAGACGCAATAAGCAAGTTGTCAACTCAGTACTTTGAGATGTATTACGGAAACAATATGTAGTATGTCGGAAATAATAACTACTTTCTTTTTTACTTATAAAATAGCCTGGGTTATATCATTTGTTCTTTTGTTTCTAAGAGATGATATAGACAAAATATATTTAACATTAGCAATGTCTTTTAAGGAAAATATTTATAGAGGACTATTTCACGTTATTGTTATTTTAATTATTCTACCTATTACATTGCCTTTTACGTTAGCAAATATTCTTAATAGATGTATGTAACAGATGAGTTAAAAACTGAAAGAGAAAGGATTGTATCGCTAAATCACTACGTAGAAAAACTATATATAAAATTGTTTTTTGAAAAAAACAAAAAGTTTAACACAGAGTATGAGCAAAACGAAAACGATATAAGTATAATTCAAACAGAGATAAAACTTAATAAGATTTTAGCGACATTAGATTATCTTCAAGCAGAGCATCTTGCTTCTATCGAGTATTTTATTTCTCTATCAAACAAAGAACCGAATGAATAGCAAGGTAGCCGTGTTTTTAATAACGCATAATAGCCCAATAGAAACTGCGTATTTTCTTGATAATCTTCTCGGAAATACTACTGACAAATTCAGTCTCTACGTGTATGACTATTACGATGGAAACGAAGACCTGAAAAAGGCTCTTTTAGTTGCAACAGAACAAACAGATGGAGAGTACATATCAATCACAAAAACAAATAAGGTTGGTTTATACGATATTATGACTGAGAAAGGCGTGTCAATCGTCAAAACTGAAGGATATTCAAGAACTTTTATTTATAATAAAATGCTCAAAAGTTTAGTTGCTGACTTCGGAGTTTTTATGGATATTAACTATCTTGTTAACAAGAAGTGGCTACATAATTTAAAGTACTACTACAATCATATAGCAAAGTCAGGATGCTTAAGTATTAAAGCAACATTTAAAGACATGGAGTTATCAGTCGCATTGTTTGAAGATGAGACGCAACCAGAAGACACCTTAAAGACTATTTGGGTAAATCAGAGCAATGTAATGAAGTCCTTTATGTTCTTCTCTAAAGAGAACGCACAAAAGGTCGGTTTTGTTGATGAGAAATTAAAACAAATCGGACTTGAACTTGCTGAGTGGTCATTTAGATTTCTGAGTGAGGGTCTGACAAATTACTATATAACTGAAAGCAGTATAATAAAGTACCCTATAAAAAATTCTATACTATTTCCGGAAGTGTCAGAACACGCCAAATTAGAGTTTAAAGAAAGAGTAAATAAAATAGTAAAAAACAAAAATTATAGCAGATGAGTCAAGTACAAATTGAGGAGAAAAACGTACCAAGAATTTTGTGTGAGATATTGGTATACGGTCATAAAGACAATGTAAAGAAAGTAGAGATACTTAAAAATTCTTTAAAAGAACAAATTACTAAAAGCAGAGTTGCTAAAACTAGAGCAAGAGTCTTATGGTATTTAGATGGTGGTGAAAAATCAATCGATGAAAAAAAGCAATGGCTTATCGAGAACGCTAAGTGCAAATACTATGTCATACTTAACGGACTAGATAAGATAGATGAGTCTTTTGTTAAAGATACTTTAAGTAAGATACGAACGCTTGAGAAGTCTATACGCTCTATAAAGTCGGCAAACATTTGTATTGCAGAAAAAAGCAATGACAAAATTCAGAAAGCTAAAGTCATTTCAATCGAAAAGAGCCAGGCATAAGTTAAATTGTACCATTTTGAACACTTATATCTTTGTATATCAATTATTTACAATGATTTATTTAATAAGTGAACAAGCGTAAGAGTAACATTTAATCATAGTTTTCTGTAAATTTGACATTGAACAATATAAAATATCTGTTTTGAAAAAAATTTTTAGCAAAGAAAACATTAAGCCTTTTGTGATTACGCTTACAGCCGTTATGGTTGGTCTAGCAGTTCATCAAGTGGTAGTTGCTCCTCGATTGAAAGCACAATTCATCGACAAAAAGTAACACCTTAAAGCGGTCAAATTAAGAATTACGAGACCGTAGTTGTGTATAAGAACTCTGCCCTCTCTATATAGAGAAGTCGCGCCGATAGTAAAAAGCATAGTTAAAGACTGATTTCAGTCAATTGTTATTCGACAACTCGATAAATGTTAAACTGGTTAAAGAAAACTTCTTTAACCGCAATAAATACTATTATGAACGCAGTAGAAAAAGAACTACACGGATACATTAACGGTACTGAAACAATGTCTGGGTTTGATTCTTATGATGACGACTTAGAAGGCGATATGAGTTACTTCGATGATGACGATATGTCATATTTCGATGATGACCAAATGTCTTATGCAGGTGGAACTGGTTCTCAAGGGAGACCTGGACCAAACCAGCAGACAGGAGTTTCTGACCCTTATGTTATTCAAGCAGTTAACGCCACAGGAGGAGATTTACTCTTAACCCTGTTTGGTTACAATGACAACGCTTTTAGCACCAACTTTGGTAACCCAGCCGGTATCACATTAAGTAACCTTCAAGGTGGTACTTATGGTCGTCTTTTGGCTCAATCCAACAACAAGTTTTTCAAAATTGGAAAATGGAGGTTTCAGTCAAGTGACGCCGCTCAGTTGCAACAGACATTGAATCTTAATCACGTAGACGCAAACGGTAAGCAATACAGCACACCGTTGAACCTATCGATTATGCGAGATGCCTACCAGCAACAAGCAGACATTATTGATGTAACTAAGTTAGTTACGGTAGATGGTAACACATTTGCAACATTAAATCTTAAAGGAAACGCTACATTGGTAATATCAATGTTCCCAGTAGCAGTATTCTCAGGAAAAGCGAGATTAAATGGAGGTCAGGCTTTAAACACAGCCCGAGCGCCACGATTATCTGGTAAAAATGTAGCACCTGTAATTATCCAAACTACTCAAGATGTAAGAGGTATTACTAAGGGTTAGAAATAACAGCCTAAGTGAATTTGGAAAAGGGCAGGGCATAACATTGCCTTGCCCTTTTTTTTTGTAACTTTGAAAGACAATGAAAAGAAATAGCAAACTAAAACAAAAAAAGCAGGAGATTACTCTTATGACGCTACTCGCTAATGAGTCTGCTAAAGAGTCTGCTAACATACTTTCTAAGTATGGAATCCCAAAAGCCAAGAATCACTATGATTTGGAGGTAAAATTAGCTAAATTATATTTCTCTCCAAAGACCGATAAACTCAAACTCGAATCAGAGTTAGCGGAAATTCATCCGCACACAAAATGGATATCAAAAGCATTAAAGTTAAAATCTAGCGAACAGATTGAAAAACTTGAAAAAGAATTACAAGAGAGTGCCAAGAAGTCAAAAGAAGAAAGTATTACTAAAGAGGTTTGCGTAGACGACAATTGCATTGTACACGGAACCAATACTAAGACATCTAATTTTTCAGGAAATGAAAACGCTCAAGAAAATAGTTCTAGTAACAAATTAACAAATAGTATGGAAGTTGTTGGGTTAGTAGGCATAGTTGGTCTACTCGGAATAACTCTCGTTTTAGTATCTAAAAATCTCAAATAATGGAAACTGCGTTAGTTCAGAAGTCAGCAAAAGTTTTAGTGCCTAACAAGCAACACGAAAACTTTACAGAAACAAAAGAAATCATACCAGAAGGAACACACTTAACGGGTTCTTTTAAAAGTATAGCAGGAAAGAGACGCGGTGAGCCATTTACATACAGAGTCTTTATAGACACTAAAGGAAATATAATTTATTCAAACAAAGTAAAGAAAAACGATATGAAAGCAACAGACGTATATTTAGGAGCAGACTCAAGTCAGTCTCCTACCAAAGTCGACCTCATACCAGCAGAAACTTTTAAGACCTCTAGGTTGGTTGGTTTAGTTGCTGGAGGAGTCGGAGCGTATATGTATTCTAAGAACAAAGGATACGGTAAAAGCAAAACAATGAAATTTGCCATAGTTGGCAGTCTATTAGGGTACGGAGCAATGTACTTCTATGATAAGACTCCTTCAGCTACGGTTACACCAAGTAAATAAAAATAGATATGGAAGCAGGAACAAGAATAGTAAGTTTGCAATCACCAACACAAACGTCTGGTGCAAGCAACAGCCCACAAATGGCTACTTTTGAAGAAGCGTTTGGCGAGTATTCTAATTTATTTGGAAAGAAAGCAAGAAAACGTAGGTCAAAGCGTAAAGCGTCAAGACGTGAGGATAAAGCGGAAAAGCGAACTTCAAGACGAACTTCAAGAAATGAAAATAAAGCAGAGAGAATTTCAATGCGTGATGAACGTAAAAGAAATAAGGCTGATACTCGTCAAGCGAGACGGACTGAAAGAAAGACTGCAAGAGCAGATATGCGCTTAGAAAGACGTAGAAGTCGTCAAGACAAAAGAGCGAATATGAAGGCAGAACGTAAAGCAAGACGTATGCAAAATCGTATGGAGAGACAAGCGCAGAAACAAGCACGTAAAGACTTAAAGGCAGAAAGAGAATACGAGCGCGAGGAACTAGCAATGTCAAACCAACAGGCGCTGGACGAAGGTTATGACGATGGAGGTTATGACGACGAAGGCTATGACGACGAAGGCTATGACGATGGAGGTTATGATGACGGAGGTTATGATGACGGAGGTTATGATGA
>TARA_R110000803_G_scaffold193756_1_pt1 | contig 18263 bp, 4 predicted proteins | sample TARA_R110000803 | Tara Oceans TARA_R110000803 (sample SAMEA4397772) | marine metagenome | biome: Polar Biome; feature: [SRF] surface water layer (ENVO:00010504); material: water (ENVO:00002006), including particulate matter (ENVO:01000060) such as... | depth 5 m | reverse complement strand
CATTCTTGAAAAGAATTATTACCTAAAAGGCTTATTTGATTTAAATCCAACCCAGACAAAGAAGAACACTGCAGAAAAGCAGAGCTAGATATCGTTGTCAAAGAGTTTGGAGCATAATAAAACCGAACATCAGTTTGATTAAATGCAGCAGACCCTATTGTTTCTAAATTAATTCCTTCGTTTATTCCCGATAAAGAAGTGCAACTAAAGCAAAAGTTGTTTGGTATAGCAGTAACCAATGGCGGTATCCTTATTTCTTTTAAAGAAACGCACGAAGTAAATGTAGAGCCGTCACCAAAACTTGTTAAGTTGTTACTAACAATTACACCAGTCAGAGAATCACACGACGTAAACTGCGATGATGAATTAAAACTTGTTATGCTTGTTAAGTCTACACCAGTTAAGTTGTCGCAAGAACCAAAAACACTAGGCTCTATAACAGTGACCCCTAAGCCTAGGTCAATTCCACTTATGTTTGTATCATAAAAAGCAATGCTGCCAATTGTTGTAACACTGTCTGGTATTATAATTTCTCCACTTATATTGCTTGATTGAAATGCTCGAACACCAATTGTTTCTAAAGTTTCAGGAAATACAATTGTTTGCAAGCTACTGGTGTTTTGGAAACAACTTGTGCCAATAGTTTGTAGACTATTTCCAAGGTAAATTCCAGACAAATTAGAAGCTGTTTGGAAACACGCACTACCCAATGACAACATCTCATCTGGTAGTGAAACGTATTCCAAAGAAGTGCAACCGATAAACGTAGAAGTATTTAATTGTGTTATTGAATTCGTTGCGTTAAAAATAATATCTTTTAAAGAAATGGCGTAAGCAAAAGCGGTATTCCCAATCGTTGATAACGTAGATGGAAAATAAACTCCAGAAAGAGAGTCACAAAAATAGAAAGCAGTATCTTTTATTTCGATCAAACCTTCTGCAAAAGAGGCCCCACTAAGATTAGTGCATGAGCGAAAAGTATTAATTCCTATTATGTCTATATTTGAAGGTATATCAACGCCAGTTAAGCTGGTGCAACTTATAAAAGCATTGTCGCCAATATACGATAATGAAGACCCTATACTAACGCTTTCCAAATTTGAACAAGAACTAAAAGAGCTCGACCCCAATGTTGTTAAACTATCTGGCAAGGTAATACTATTTATATTACAGCTAGTAAAACAGTTTGTACCTATTGTTTGAATATCGGTACCTAAATCTACATTGGTTAATGAATCACAACTAAAAAAAGATTGATTAGGCAGCTCGACGATACCACTTCCTACAACCAATGACGGAATAGAATTGCAATCTCTAAAGCAAGAATCACCAACAGAAGTCAAGGTGTCTGGCAAAATAATCGGATTTGTAGCGGCCCAGCAATTATAAAAAGAGGTCGAACCCAAAGAAATCAAAGTGTCTGGTAAGTCTATATTTTTTAATTTTTTACAATTTTTAAAAGCCGAGTTTCCAATGGTCTCTAATGTTTCGCCCCAGTAAAAATCCTCTAAATTAGAACAAGCATCAAAAGCATTGTTGTTTATATTTTTTAAATTTATCATTAGTTTCTTGTCACTGATATTATATTGTCGCAATTCTTAAAGGCTCCGTTAGGTATATCAAACAAATCCCCATCTATAACCAAAGAAGTCAGACCTGTACAATTTTGGAATGCATACGAGCCCATACTGGTAACGTTGGAAGGTATATAAAGTTGTCCAGTTATTTCTAAATGTTCGAAAGAATAACTTCCTATTGTTTCTAGTGACCCACCAAAAGAAACTGTTCTTACATTGTCCCATGGGCCATATATAGAACCAAACGGTGGGGCTATTGCGGTGTTTTGTCTCCAATTGTTTTGTATAGGGTCATCAAAAGTATATTCTAAAAGCAAATTATCTGGCCCAGTAAATACACCACTTGCCAGTTCTGCATCGCCACTATATCCGCCATACCCATAAAGCCTTGTTGGGGCGTTGTCGTTTACAGGAATAACCTTACCCCTATTTTTTGCTTCAGCATTACAAATAAGTCCTACAGAAATATCTTCTATGTCTCCTATTTCGACTTCAAAAACTAAATCTACAGATTTGTTTGGTCCTATATTAGAGGAAAAGCTTTCAGATACAAGAAGTGGTTTTATCAACGTCCAAGTTATTGCGTTGTTTTTTTCGCAGTCAGTTGCAGAAATAGAAATATTGTTATTAAGACCAGGTTCGTCGCAACCTCTAACATATTCAGCTAAGTTGGCTGTCTCTATATTAGATAATATTGCATTTACAGATAGGTTTGCCCTTATTGGATACTCCATGACTCTAGCAAATATTCCCTTAGTTCCAAGTCTCCTGAGTTCCTCCCTCGGCATAGGCAAACTTAGGTTGGCGCTTTGCAAATGGAAGCTTCCATCTCCACTTATTTTTGATATAGCTTCTCCGTTTGTCTGGTCGCCAAAGCCCTGAAATTGCAAAGTTATATCGCCAGGTCTTAATGCAGTTGGGCCGTTATCTCCCGTGTTAAAAGGAGGAAACAAAGAGGCAATACTTTCATTTGGTTTGGCTGTCTCCATGTCGATAGAGGCTATATCAGCAAATATATCAGTCCCCCAAAAACCCTCGCCACTTACAACTGTATTTAGTGAATTTATGTTTGATCCTTCACAGGATATATTTACAGTAGGCAAAGAGCCGACAGAAAGATCTACAGAGTAATTATTTATATATGCATTTCCGACACCTATAATACTTATATCGTCACCAAACTCTAAAGAGGCAGAGTCTGAACCTTCCTTAGATGTTATTACATAAAAATTAAACCCGCCATTATTCTCGATATGCTTTTTGGCAAATTGATATGATTCGTCTATATTGAAACCTAAAGCTTTTTCATTAAAACCATCGCTTAGATAGTATGACAAATCAAAATTAACAGTAGGCAAATCAAGTATAGAATCTATCCTGGCAACCAAACCGTATTGATTCACATCGGTTTTGTTCATGGTAAAACCATAGTCGCTAGTTTGAATTCTTATTAGTTCGCAATGGTTTAAATTAGATGTAGACAATACGTCATCACTGACATAAATCGATTCTGATTGGTATATAACTCTATTTCTGGACTCTTTCATTATACTGATTGCATTGTGACTCCATTTGGCAAACCTTGAGCTCCGCTAAATGTAGCATTGTTATATTCACTAAATACACTATTATCTACAAAAAATTGAGCGTTATTGTTGATAGCAAGGAAATTGTTTGTTCCTTGCCAAAAACCAGAACCACAATTTGGTCTAATGTAAACTTGGGTTAAAGAAGAACAGTTTTCGAAATTATTGCTTCCTATGCTCGCTAAGGGGTCGTCTGCGTCTAAATAAAACTTAGTTATTGAAGCGCAATCTTTCCAGTTTAGGTCTCCTATTTGTCCTGAAAAACATCCGCTTATTAGAACTTCCTGTACCGCTGAAGATTGTTCCCAATTTCTGTCGCCAATCGTTTCAATAGAACAAGGAATAGAAAGTGGCTGGGTGTTCCATACTCCACCTCCTACCTTTTCGCAGTTAAACCAATTCAGATTACCAACTGTTTTTAATGTTTCTGGTAAGACGACATCATCAACTTTTGCTGCTTCAAAATTTGAATTGCCCATACTTTCAAAAACAGGAGAATAAACAAAAGTTTGTAAATCTAAACATTGCTTAAAGTTTTCATTAACCATTCCCTTGAGAAGTGTGTTGGAAAAATCTATAGTGTTTATAGAGCTTAACTCGAAGTTTTGACTACCCATCCCAGTCATGCTGTTTGGGAATATCACCTCATCTAAATTTCCGCATAGATAAAAGTTATCGTTACCAATACCTGTGAAATTACTACAAAGAGAAAAATCAACACCACTAAGATTGTTGTAGTTTGCAGCGCCTCTTTTGAAGGTGTTGTTATATAAACCACTTAAGCTGGTTGGCATAATGACACCACTAAGATTTGTGTTTTCGAAAGCATTGCTTCCAATTTCCCAAACTTGATTTTGCATCCCATCAAACGGATCTGGCCCTATAACTGCGTTTCTGAAAGCGTTAGCACCAATTCTTTTTACCGTTGTACTAGTTATATTAAGATCAAAAACAGTTGCTTGGTTGAATGTCCCGTCGGGAACTTTTTCAATTAAGCATTCAAAATTCAATTCATTTATAATAGCACCCTGGAATATATTGGTGCCAAGCGTTACTATAGTATCGCATAAAGTAAGAACATTGAGGCTTGCACAATCTTGGAAAGCATTGTACCAAATCTTATTTATTACACCGTTACAAAGTTCAACATCGGTCAAATCACTGCATCCTCTAAAAGCTTGATTATTAATGTAAGTTACATCTGTTGCCCTTATGTCTATTTCTTTTAATTTGGCACATCCATCAAAAGATGTATATTCAATATGCGTTAAATTAGTAGGAAAAGTAACCCCAGTTAATTTAGGGCAACTTTGAAACATGCTAATACTAATCGGATGTGGTGTTGTTGGTGTTTGAAATATAACCTCTTCTAAATAAGGCATACTACTAAATGCGTTAAAGTAACCACCATCAGCAAGTTTTGGTAATGTCAAAATACCAGAGTGTTTATTCAGATTGAAATTGTTTGTATTGTAATTGCCGTAATCTGTAAGAAACAAAGAAACCTCACCGATGACCTGAGAGAAGTCCAATTGCCAATCTGAAGATTGGAAAGCTGATGTGGAAATTTGGCTCAAGCCTGAATTGAAAACAAAATTCCTATCTGGATTTAACCCTGTTTGTTCAAAATTATAAAAAGATTGGTAATCAAACTTTTCAAAGTCGAGGTCTTCCATGTAAATCCCACTAACCTTAGCGCTAGCTAAAAATGCGTTTGGCATTTTTTTCAAATTACTGGTTCCAGACCAATGAAAATCTCGACAATGCACAGTCGAAAATGAACTGTTACCGAAACCAGAAACACCACTGCCCACATAAATATCATGTCTTTCAGAATAATATTCTTTAAAAGAACTGGTACCAATATGCCTAACTCCCGTCGGTATAATCAGATCGTTTTGAACTCCACTAAATAGGTAGAGAGGGTTTTCCAAGTAGTAAGTCCTGTTGCCAGCGCTACCATTAGCAAAACTTTGAAAGCTATAGTCTTCTATTCTCTCTAAGCTGCTGTTTTCATGGAAGTTCAAACCACTAGTCCATTTATTACCCTCAAAAGCATAAGGGCCAATATATTTTACTCCGCTTGGAATATAAACATCACCCCAATTATCGAATCCCCCATCGACTCCTACGTTCGTAGCTCGAAAAGCAGATGCACCAATACCACTTAAATTTTCACCGAATGTATTTGATTTAGTTGTAATCCTAAGAGAATTAGAAAACATATGTGGTTGAATATACAAAGCCCCGCTTACGTCGAGCTCTCTGACATAATCATTATCAGTAAATATATAATCTCCACCATCTTCTATATTCCATCCGTTTGGCAGAACTATTTTTTCTATAGCACTTCCCGCTCTACCACAATTCGCAAATGCGCTTTCTCCGATAAAAACTCCTTCTGGTATTCGCAATTGCCACAAACCATCGATATAATCTCCCTTAAAATCATCGCAATTTTCAAAAGCTCCATTACCAAGGCTGGTGACATTATTCCAATCGTAAAAACTAAGCAACCTGTCGTTATTTTTAAAACAACTATCAGGTATATAGGTTAAATTCAATGGGAAGTTAATCACACCTCTAATTGTGGAGTCTTCAAAAGCCCCAACGCCCATATATTCTAATGAGTCGGGTAGAACAATTGGGGTTTCTATCTTGTTGCAACCCTTAAATGCGGTAGCATAAATACCACTTAAATTATCGTTGAATACTAAAGAGGTCATATCGTTGTTAAAAAAAGCACTTGTACCGATATAAAGTAAATTATCAGGGAACTCAACCGTTCCGCCTATGTTACACTGACCAAAAGCATGTTGATCAATACCGCTCAAATTGTTCCCAGCAAATTCTATTGATGGTATTTGATTACAATTATAAAAAGCATACTCCTCTATTTCTTCCAAGGTAGCAGGGAATACAATATGATTACTAATTGATGTGCAAGCATAAAAAGCACTCTCATCAATTTCACGAAGGCCACCGCCAAGTTGCAAATCATCTAATTGAGTAGCGCCATAGAAGGCTTTTCCTCTAATAAATTCGCAAGAATCAGGTATATAAACGGGCCCTTGGAGTTTAGGCAAACCCTTAAAGGCCCTGTAGTTAATAGTATCTACTACAACACCCAAATCCAACCAACAATATCTTGTACTCAATCCAGATTGATAGGCTTCTGTTGAACCTTGAGTGTAAGTAGGAGCATCATACCTCTCCCAATAGGTCGCATTAGCCCAATCCAACTCTATAGAGTAAGGCTGATTATTGTCAGCCTCCCTTATTTTGAAAATTTCTGTAGATAAATCGTTTTTGTCATTTATACCTGGAGATGGATCAGCTGTACTCACATAAACCACCGTGTTCGGATTACCAACGCCACTAATTTTTATACCTTGAAAATAATAATCAGGGCCTATTTGAACACTATCTGCTTGATAGTCATTGTAAACCAAAGGTCCAACCTCTAGAACTCCAGGAACCCCAGAAAAAGCCATTTCCCCTACAAAAGTTTCAGCTGGTAAAGTATTAACAATTACGCCATCAAGATTACTGCACCCACTAAATGCGTAAGACCCAACAGAGGTGACGAAATTTCTTTCTAAATTAAGAATCCCAATCATATCAGAACAGCCAGCGAATGCCCCGCTACCTATTTCCGTTATTAAAATAGGTATTGGAATTTCGTTAGTGAAATCACAATTAGAAAAAGCCCTTGCTCCTATTTTTGTTGTAGAATTACTATAACTTAAATCTCCGTTAAAACCACAATTTTCAAAAACATAATCATTTATGATTGTAACTCCATCTGGTATAGATAAATCCCCAATAAGGTTTTCGTTGTTTTGAAATGCCCCAGACCCCAAAGAAACTAAGGTTTGTGGCAAATTTAAATTACCATTCAAATTGTAGTTGTCAAAAGCTAATGTTCCTATTGTTGTGAAGCTCGTGTCTGGCTGCTCGAATATAAGGCCTAATGAGTTTGATTGGAAATAATCATAACCCCCATTATTTATTGAAACAGTCCCAACTGGAACAATTATATTTGTAAAGTTAGTATTAAAGAATGCATCAGTGTCAGCGAAGACCCCTGGTTTTAACACTATATTACAATCCAAGCTGGAGCAGTTGTAAAAAGCTTCTGTTTCTATAGTGCTTACGTTTTGTGGTATTCTGAGTTCACCATTATAACATTTAAGATTAGAACAGTTCTTAAACATTCCTTCTCGTATAATATTTGAACCAGTTCCCAATATCAAAAATCCGTTCAATGAACTCATGTCTAAGAATGCATAATCGCCCCAAGATGTAACACTATCTGGGATTACTAAGTTGCCAGATAGGTTTGAGTTTCCTGCAAATGCATAATTTCCAAACGCTGTTAAAACAGAGTCTACAAGTGGCACAAATTCTTCTAGGTCTGCATCATATTCGGAAGTTCTACCGTCAAAATCTTCTGGAAGTTCACCGCAAAGTTGGAACTCCTGATTTAAACTATTCATATTGTAAAAAGAATAATCTCCAATAGTATCCATAGCCGAACCTATTATTAAGTTTCCACTTAGATTAGAACAATTATAAAAAGCATAATCATCTACTGATTCTACTTGAATACTCTCTAATGAAAAACGACCATCAAATCCCACGCAACCAGCAAAAGATGCAAACCCTACAGATACAGTTGGTACATAAAGATCCCCAATAAAGCTATTTCCAGAAAAAGCGTAATCTCCAATTGAGTTAGAGTTCTCGTTTATAGTCAAAGTGTTTACAAACGAGTAATTATCTGTAAATGCGTTGGGTCCTAAATCAGAAGCAGAATCCGTCACCACCAAATTGCCTACAAAACTTTCGAAGGAATCAAACTCTCCGTCTTCTATTAAAAAATCTGAAGAGCTAGCCCTTAAAGTTATAAAATTTGTATTCAAAAATACATTATTATAAGAAGAAATAGCCAAAGCACCCAGATCTGCTATTTCTAAATAACCATCAAAACCCACACAGTCTATAAAAGACCCATCGCCAATACTAGTAAGTTGCGTCGGAATAATCAAGTTGCCAGAAAGACTGCTGCAACTACGGAAAGCGTCTACCCCTATGCCTAAAACATTAGCTGTTATTGTTAATGAACCAGAAAAACCATTGCAATTCTGAAATGCACTTACACCTACACCCGTAAGAGATGTTGGTAAGTTTAACTCTCCTATGAAATTATAATTATCAAAAGCATTATCTAAAATACCACTCAAGCCCTCCTGGAAAACCACCTCCATAGATCTTGAATCGAAATAATCAAATTCTGTGTTTTCTATATTAGTTACAGAATCGCTGATTATCAATCTGGAAAACGGAGAATCATCAAATGCGTTTGTTATGGTTGAAGCAGTAACATCTGTTATTGTTATATCCCCATCAAGCTTAACACAACCCAAAAACGCTTCTGGTTCTATGGTTGTTATATAATCGTGAACTAAAAGATCACCGCTTAAAGAGGAGCAGTTTTTAAATGTACCAGTTTTAATGGTATTGTAAAATTCGTTGTTAGGTAAAGATATAACACCAGATAAACTAGAACAATTTTCAAAAGCGTATTGCCCTAATCCACTTACAGTATTTGGTATTATTAGATCACCAAAAGCACTAGAACAATCGGCAAAAGCATACTCACCAATCCCAGTTAATGCGGCCCCCAGATTAATATACCCATTGACAGAGGTGTTGTTGTAAAAAGCTCTGTCACCTATATACCCGACAACAGAAAGATCTATATTTCCATCCATAGCAGATAAACTGTAAAAAGCACCATCGCCTATATATCGTACTGAAGAAGATTCGAAAAGATATGTACCACCGAAGCCATTGCAGCCAGAGAAAGCCCCATCGCCAATATAATCGACGGTTGACGGAAGATCTAAATCACCTTGAAAGGCGTAATTAGAAAAAGCGTATCCAGATATTGTAACCAAACCCTGCTGCATAGTGAGGAATAAAACATCGTCTTTAAAATAATCAAAATCACCTTGAATAATCTCTTGTACAGATTGACTAATTATCAACTCTTCAAATTGCAAAGGAGAATTAAAAGCATCAACCCCTATGTTTCTTGATGCTATATTTGTTATTGTTATACTCTCAGTAAGCGCATCGCAACCCGAAAAAGCCCTGTCCCCTATAGATATAACATTATCTGGTATAACCAACAAACCATTTAGGTTTGAACAATTAAAAAATGTTTCTTCATATATTGAATCTATTTGCGCCGCTGATAAATCAATCTCTGAATCCAATCCTTGGCAATTTTTGAATGAGCCAGAACCCAAATAAGTAACGGTTCCTGGCAAAATCAAAGGACCAGTCATCAAAGAACAATTTTCAAAAGCATAATTACCTATATAAGAAACATCTTCAGAATTCGTAAACACCCCATCAAGACTGGCACAGTTATAAAAAGCATAATCCCCAATATAACCTACAGACGGGGGTATTTCTAAATCACCAATTGCGTTTTCGCAATTCCAAAAAGCGTAATCTCCAATACTTTGCAAACCAAAACCCAGAAAAATTTCTCCAGAAACGCCACTGCAATTATAAAAAGCCTCGTCTTCGATTACTAAAATCTCAGAATTTAAAAGAATATCTCCATTTATGTTACTGCAGTTTTTGAATGTTTTACCTTTTATGCTATTTATTCCTTCGCCAATTATCAGCAAATCATCAAAAGAGGTGCAGTCTTCGAATGCACCACTACCAAGGTAACTAACTGTGTCTGGTATAAGCAATTCCCCATCGAAAGAACAGCCTTTAAATGCGTAATCTCCTATGGATTCTACTTCCTCTGGAAGTACGAAAAACCCCTGCAAGCCCACACTGTCGGTGAAAGCTCCAGATTCTATAACTTTACATGTAGAACCTATTACCAAATAAGCATCTTCTGTTTTACTCGTATACCAATCTGTAGGTATATCCCCTCTTTTAAATTGAATAATTTCTGATGTCACAGCATCATAAACTATAGTATCCAAAGATCCGTAACACACAGGCATCCCTTGATACAGCCCAGCTGTAGCAGCATCTCTGTAAGAGTTAAAATAAACAGGAGCCACATACATGCACCCCTGTATTCCAGCAAACGTATCGTTGCCCTGGAATATGCTTATTGGCGAATTTATATATACATCTGTAATTCCGACGCAACCAGAAAAAGCAGCGTCACCTATCGCATTTATACCACTCGGTACGTTTAATGAAAGACTTAAAGAATCACATCCCATAAAAGCCTTATCCCCAACACTTAAAATTCCAGAATTTAGAGATAGTTTACTCTGTAGACTTGAACAACCAGAGAAAGCGAAATCCCCTATTGTCGTGACTTCAGGTAAAGAAATGAAACCGTCAAAACTATTACAACCTTGGAAAGCTCCTATTCCTATTGTGTCTACATTATCTGGTATAATTAAATTGCCTCTCAAAGAATTACATTCATAAAAAGTATAATCCTCTATAGACGATAAGGAACTGCTCAACTCTAAATTACCATTGAAACTCTCGCATTTATAAAAAGCCTCTGTTCCTATACCGCTAATATTATTAGGTATTTTCAGATCAAAAGATAAACCCCTAGCATTCTTAAATGTTTTTTGCTTTATTTCTTTCAGAGAAGATCCAATATTTAAACCACCGATAAAACCGCTGCAGTTTTCAAAAGCACTCTCACCCAATGTTGCAAGGGAGTCAGGTAAATACAAACTTTCATTAAAACCAGAGCAGTTATAAAACGCCCTATCTCCTATGTTAATTATATCTTGCAAAAACAGAGCTCCAGCAGAGTCGCAACCCATAAAACACTCTTCTTGTATATTTTTTACACTTACTGGTAAAAAGATATCTTCCAAAGAGGAACAGTCTTTAAAACATCTTTCTCCAAAGGTGTTTATCTGACAAGTGCTATCGCTATAAAAAGACGGCAAATTTATACAACCATTGAATACATCATCACCTAGATTTATTATGGTTTCAGGCAGAAATATAGATTGATTAATATTAGTACAGTCAGCAAAAGCACCTCCAAGAACATCAAATTCTCTCAACTCTCCAAAAGCTACTTTGTAACCATTTAAATCTCCAGACACCCAGTCTTGAGTGACTGTCCCAAGAATGTATTGGTAGACCGAATTGTTTTCATCTATGAATCTGGTGACTCCTATGTCCTGCTCTGTTACTGCTATTTTAAAACCCTTCTCTTCTGTAATTTGAAAAGAGAATTCTAATTCATAATTTGTTTGCTCATTTACAAGGGTTTGGTAATTTATATTTTCTAACTTTAGCTCTTCAAAATAAAACTGAGATGTTATTTGCTTCCTACAATCAGAAGAAATAATTCTTAGATTAGATATTTGATCTCCCTCAACTAGGCCGCTTATAAATCCAGCTTCTAGATTGGTAACGAAAGAAGACATAGAAAGCTTTCCATTTATAGGATACTGCACTTCCCTATCGCAAACATAATCCGAACCCAACCTATATAAATTAGCCCTATCTATTGGGAGGCTTACAGAAAATTGATTTATTCTATGGTTTTGTAATTCTAACTTTTGTCCACCTATGACCAAGTTATCCATCTCAATATTAATGTCATGCGGTAATATTGTTTCTATTTTAGTTCTATCAAGATCATAAATATCTCCAAACTTCCTTGGTTCTAAATAATTTACATTTAATAAATCTATAGAACCTACACCAATATTATTTCCAGACTCTAAATTTATAGCTGGAGATTCTACAGTTTGAGAAAAGTAATTCTCAATTTTTATATTTGAACAATCAAATTCTAAATCTACAGTAGGGAAAGAACCTACTGCGAAATTCATATTATAGCTTGTTAGGTAAGCATTTCCAATTGATACAACCTCTCCACCATTAGGAAACTCTCCATTTTTGATATACTCCAATCCGTCGAAGCCTTGCTCTGGATGGTTATAGAAATAAAAATTATTAGAAGCACCATCTAAGTTTTTTGTTATAGAAAATTGAGGCTTTGAATCTAAATTGTAATTCATACCAATAAGCTCTTCGTTAGCAAAAGTTGGCGTGAAACCATAACTCATCGTTAGGGTCACATCTGGCTGTCTTACAATATTTTCCTTCTCAAAACCTTGAGATCCCAGTTGTCCGAGTTCAGCCCTTACGTTTGAGAATCCATAAGAAGCAGAATTGACACCAGCGAAAACAAATCCAGATTCCACAGAAGTCTTAAAAGCTGGAGAATCGCCTACTATCACGGCAGTATTTGCGCTTTTTAATGTTACCCTGTTAGCCATAATTATAATAATATATCAAACACCAATTTTCCTTTGCTTTGCTTGTCTATCCAGTAAGCCGTATCATATCCCTCGGAACCTATCGGAACATGAATTTTTTTAAGTCTTTTCATGCCAGCCAAGGGAAAAGGGTCCCCTTGTATAACAGGAGCCTCTAAGCTGTTTATATAAACATTATATACACGCTCGCACAAATTAAATGCATTAGTCCCTATGTTTTTAATTGTATTAGGCAAAATAACATCTGTACCAATTCTTTTGCAGTTCCAAAATGCCTGTCCCCCTATGTTTTCTACTCCAGATGGAATGTCTAGATCACCATAAAGCCTAGTGCAACCCCTAAAGGCCCCGTCTGGTATAGTTCCCAGTGTTGGAGGTATTGTCAATTTTGAATTTAAAGTCGAACACCCCTGAAAAGCCGAAGTTCCCATTCCGCTCAAAATCTTACCCAAGTCAAATGAACCATTGAAACCATTACAGTTAAAAAAAGCATAGTCTCCGATGACCTTTGTGTTTGGCGGTATTAATAAATCTTCAATAAAATTCTGACAGTCCCTAAAAGCATAATCCCCAATAGTTGTTACCCCACCCCCTAGTACTAAAGAACCATCAAACCCCTCACAACCATCAAAAGCATAATTACCAATGCTTGTTACGCTACCAGGTACATTCAACAAACCCAGAGCATTTATCGTCCCCGCAAAAGCGTAATCCCCTATACTACTGCACCCAGCTCCTATTCTAATATCAACAACGGCTTCATCGAGTTGCACCCAGCCGTCAGGAATATCGCCTTGAACTTGCTTTATTAAATTTGTAGATTGATCGAAAACCCTACTTGAAAGGGTCTCTTCACTTTGATCCACTCTGTCTGGTATAAGCCCAAGCGGATCTTCATCAAGTGTGACTTCAAGATCATGAGAATTAAAACTATTCCAACTATGAGTCCATCTTCTACAGACATAAACCTTAGGCCTATTATAAACAGCACCAATCCTATGTCTAAACCTTTTATAACCGTTTTTAGATTCTAAAAAATGAAGCATAGACTTTAGCTGTGTTGTTTCAATGTTAGAAAACCTATAAGTAAGAGGGAATGATGCGGTATTGTCCTTGACCTTTCTCCTTAAAGGGAAACCGTCGGCATCGCCAAATCTTTGAACATCAATTTCAACAGTAGATGATTGCCCTACATCTGGTTGCCAGAAAAAATCTTTTGTCCAATAAGGGCTATCTTCTAGGTTGCTTTCTGTATCTGCAGAAGCATTATGGTCGTCCGTGCAATAATAAAAATTATTCAAGCGATCTTGATATTTGACCTCAAGCCTTTGGTCGTAAGCTATTTCGTTTTTCTTATAGTCCCTATTCTCTTGTTCGTAATAAATACTATCATCACCAGGGTTCAAAAAATTCAAACCAGTCCAATTTAAATGCCCAGGAGATTCTGTAACTTCAAACTGAGCTGCGACCGTAAACGTCTTAACGTCTATTTGGTTTACGGAATACTTGGTACAATATCCGTTTATTTTTCTATATACGGTTGCATCTGTTTCGAAGAAAACTGGGTAAATGCCCTGTTTAGATTCTAGAAAATTCGCTAATTTTTGGGCTTCTTCTTCTGCCACCTCGTATACCATACTATAATTAGCATAAACATTATTTATGCCGACTGGCATTATATTTAACCAATTATTGTTGGTAGTTATAGCCTTGTCTTTCGCTAAAAATTGTACGCTAGAACCTTTCGTTGGACAGGCTATCTCGCTTACATCAGTAAAGACATCGGATATTCCAGAAAAATTCCTTGTCCTATCGTAGATAAGCTCTTCGTCTTCTATTCGAACGTATGGCATAATAAATTATATAAAAAATAAACAAAAAATAAATAAATTAAGGAAGAAAGTCTCTATCCGCCCCTAAATGTCCTACATATGATAAATTCATTATCATTAACCCCTTTGCTGTTTGGCTCAAATTCCTACTCACTAAACTAGCATTTGGTATTTCTATGTATTGTAAGCTAGCCCCTCTTCTCCCTTTTACATCCATAGATATCGTCCTGTCTTGTCTTGAATTTAAAAAATCAAAACTTTGACTATTGTAGGTTTTATCCAACTCAAGCTGGACAGAGGCTGTATATTTTATAGGTCTTTTTTCTTTTATGTAGAACGGTAAAGTTGAGCCTATTGCATAAGAAACATCTTGATCTACACTTATAGAGTAATCAAAGCCAACGACCCTGTTGTTTTGGAAGTCTTCAGACTCTATTGAAATAGATCCTTGTGACGATGATTCTATTGTATTATGAGTTTTTTTACTTACCCCCACCTCTGGTACCTTGCCACTTTTTATCTCATCTAAAATAGTGAAACTAGTATTAACCTTTGGTATGCTTCCTACAGCACAATTTACAGAGTAATTTTTTATATAACCACTCTCGAAACCATAGAAGCTTTCGTTTTGCAAATCATGGATCTCTCCTTTTACTGGCCTATCTTTACCGACATAATCAAAAAATGGGTCTTGGTAAATCAAATGTCTAGATAAGCTCATTGATTGTTGCGTAGGGCCAGAAGGTATAGTCAAACCCATTTCAGTACCTATTGGACTAATTACAGAACTAGAATTTTTTGATGAAACAGACACAGAATTGACTCCAGTTAAATGATACCCATCTAACAAGACATAAGATTCGTGACTTAAGATTCCGTTGAACATTATCTAAGGGTTCCTCCTAATCTTTTTTCTTCTCTAAGAACCTCAAGAATTTTTGCCTTAATAGTTTTAGCTAGCTCTTCTCTATATTTGGTATCATTACTTGCACCCTTATTATCCACCGTAGAGCTTCCACCGCCCGAGGAATCCCCGCCGCTTGGCGAAGAACTTTCTCCTCCACCTCCGCCATTAACAGTGATGTTTATTTCGCCGTTGTTGTCTTTTGTTGCCTGTAATATTTCATTGAGTTTATCTACCACCTTTTCTGAATTTTCGCTTTCTGCTCCAGCATTTAGGTTCTGTAGATTTTCTGGCCCGATTCTTTCTGTAGCTGCTCTATTTAAAACAAATTCACCACCGTTAAGCATGGCTGAAACACTATCTATGTTAGGGCCACCTTGGACATAACCTCCAGCTGCAAGCCCTTGGTTACTTCCAGATATTTTATTATAATAACTGCCTTGCCCTTGGAAATTAGATATACCGCCTGTTCCTCCAGATCCTCCCCAGAAGCTCTTCATATAACCCCCATTGCTTTGGACGTTTGAGTTAAATGAACCTCCAGCTGTTCCGTCGGCAGCTGTTTTTCCAGCAGCACCGATTCCAGATAGACCAGCCTGTATACCCAGTGTAGCTAAACTTATAACCATTTGAGTTAACAGAGCTTTCTTTCTGTCTTTTTCTTGTTGTTTGAGGTCTTTCAGGAGCTGCTCGTACGCCACAACCTGAGCTTTATATTCTAAATTCAAACCAAAAGCTTGGCCTTTAGCTTCATCTGTCGCTCTCTGCAGGGGTGTCGACCTCTGTCTTCCAAAGTTAGTAAGCCTCACGCTCTCTGACTCTAAAGAGATAGAAGAAGCTCCACCTAGTGTATTAATAGAGTCTGTGCTACCACTAGTGAAGGCTTGAGTAGAAAAATCGAGAAGGTTTTGAGCTCCTTTTATTGAGCCGTTGTCGTATAAGCCAGGTATAAAGAAATCAGGACCTTTTTGAGGTGTTAGCTGATTCTTTCCTACCTTGTTTCCAAATAAATCTGTAGTCTTAAAGTCTTCCTCTTCCCTGGCAAAGATAGAGCCAGAAACCAAGCCTCCTTTAGCAAACTTTTTCAAAGAACCTTTGTTTAAGGCTTCTAAAAATGTTGTACCAAAAGACGAGACCGAATCTTTGGACATAACAAATTCACCACCAGTTAATAAAGCTGGTACTTCATTCTTCTTTTCAGAACCAGCAACCTTTAAACCTGAAAGCCTCTCCTCTAAAACACCGCCTAGTTTTGGATCAAAAGATCTCTCAAGGCCAGATGCTGGTGTGGCATCTGATGCCAGTAGACCAGATTCAGATCTGAATTTAACATTGTCTTCTATTTTTTGTTTTCTCTCTTTTATGAAATTTATAGAATCCGTCCATCTAGAAGCAAAAGTTCCAGAATCAGATCTTAATTCTCTGTTTCTTGATCTCTCCTCTGGTTTGTATACTTCAGAAGAGTTAGCTTTAGGTGTGAATTTTGATGCAATCAGTCCAGACTGTGTTCTGTTCTCTTCTTTTTCGTCTTGCCTCTTATTGCTGACCCCTCTTGTTGCGTCTGCTTGTGGAGTCCAGTCTGAGGATTCAATTCCAGACTCAGTTCTAATCCTTATTCTATCTTCTGTTTTCTTCTTTTTTGCGTTTCCGATGCTAGCCGCAACGGTCCATTTAGAAGCTACTATTCCAGATTCGGTTCTGTCATCTTGATCTATGGTTTTACCGTCTTCATCCTCTTTTGATCTTGATGCTTTTGGGGTCCAATCTGAAGCCAAGATGCCAGACTGAGTTCTATCTCCTTCGTTAACACCTCTTCTGTAATTTGTGTATTCGTTTATTGGATTACCTTCTCCACCAACCATTCCGCCAGCAGCAAAACCAGGAAGCTTGCCAGAGTTGATAGATTCCATTAATCCACCGCCGTATTTTTGAACGGCACTTTTTCTCATGACAAATTCGCCGCCCATCAGAACAGCTGGTACGTCATCTTTCATTCCAGAACCTCCAGTTACCCTTCCGCCTTCTGCGAAAACCTTAGGGAATAATTTAGATAATCCCAAACCTGGGATAACTCCTGTTATGGCCCCCAAAAGTCCATTGCCACCAAGCTTATCTGTAATGAATCCAGCTATAGCCGCCATTATTAAAGGCAGAATTGCAGCTCCTCCAGGCAGTCCACCTCCAGGTAGTCCACCAGTAGGAGGAGCACCAGCAGCGCCACCAGTACCTCCTCCACCACCAAAGATTTTAGATAAGAAACTTCCTCCACCAGTAGGAGATGCACCACCAGGAGCACCATTAGGAGCACCACCAGGAGTACTACCACCGCCACCTATTTTACCAAGTATTTTTGAGAGTATATTCCCAGCACCGCTAGTACCACCACCACTAGTGCCACCGCCACCGCCACCACCGCCACTTACATCAGAAACGTAAATTGGATTTTTCTCTGATCCTTTTGGTCCGCTTTTTCCTCCACCGATACCAAGAAAAGAAGCTATAGCAGAAACATCCTTTCCTACAATGGAACTGAGGCCATCAGTTAATTTTCCTTTGACGTCTATTCCAGCAGAAGATTTTTCTTCTCCAGTACTTAAACCTCCTGCCTCCTCAATATAAAGAGGACTACTTGGGCTCAAACCCCTAGAAGAATTCATCAGTGAGGAGCCAGGTATAGAACTAGCTGCTAAATTTCCATTTGTACCTGCAACAGAAGATCCATCTTGACCTGCTTTATCTTTATTGCCAAAGATATTTCCAAATATTCCTGGTAATCCAGTATCTCCGCCACCGAACACAACACCCCTAAGTAAATTATTAAGAGATTTCTTAGCAAATTCTTCCAAGAAACTAGTAGCAGCCTCTCTAAGGGTATCTCGAAGAGATTTACCCTTACTTATTGCATCAACCAATCCGTCAGACAAAGTGTCAACAAAATCACTAGCTCCCTTAGCCAGAAGCTCTTTTATCTCTCTTGCTGATTCTTCTGGGCTCTTGCCTTGTTTCTTCAATAAAGTTCCTAAATCTGGATTATCTTTTTGCGATTCAAG
>TARA_R110000803_G_scaffold80261_5_pt1 | contig 18381 bp, 31 predicted proteins | sample TARA_R110000803 | Tara Oceans TARA_R110000803 (sample SAMEA4397772) | marine metagenome | biome: Polar Biome; feature: [SRF] surface water layer (ENVO:00010504); material: water (ENVO:00002006), including particulate matter (ENVO:01000060) such as... | depth 5 m | reverse complement strand
GGGGTTTGAGATTGTAACTATCCCTGCCACACTTAACTACCATAAGACCTCGATGTGGAATAACTTTTTTAACCCAGAGATAACCAATCATTTAGTAGGTATGCCGTATTGTGGCAACCATGTCCATGTATCTAAGGCGGCGTGGACTCCCCTGTCTGTAGGGAAGCTGCTATCCTTCATGCACTCAGATGAGAACTCTGACTTCTTGGATGTAATTAGCAGCCGTGGCCAAACTTCTTACTGTACGAGGAATCATAGCTTTAATAAAGTCACCAGTGTTTTCCGAGAAGGGCATAACCGCACGTCGGCGGTTAATATAACCCCGTCACAAACGATAGAGTTCCGTTTGTTTAAGTCATCAATCAATCCAGCTAATCTACTTAAGAATCTGGAGTTTATTGATGCGTTGCGTATGTTTACTTTCCATAGTAAAATCTCTGACATGCGGAGTGATAAGTACCTTGAATTTGTGAAGGCCAACCACTACATGTGGCCTTACTTAACGAACTTTCTGATTAAGAATAATCAGATTGTAATAGAGCGTAAGATACGCGAGAGGAGTGCAGCATAATGTGTTTAATTATCCACATGGACGAAGGTTGGCCTGACGTTGACTTGATTAAGGCAGCCCATATCAATAACAGTCACGGCTTTGGGTTGATGTACCTAAATGAGGACAGGCGTGTGGTTGCAGAGAAGATTTTGCCTAACTCCTATGATGATATTGAGGAAGTCCTCAGTAAGCATCCAACTGACGTTGAGGCGGGGTATCACTTTAGGTTAAACACCCACGGTGAGACTGCGGCTGAAATGTCGCACCCTTTTAAGGTGTTAGATTACGACAAGCATGGTCGTGACCTATTCCTAATGCACAATGGGCCGCGCTTGCCGGTTCGCATTGAGGATAACACTAAGTCTGATACGTGGCATTTTGTTGAGAACATTTTGCGACCTATCTTAGTGGCGGACCCGGATCTAATAGAGGATGCCGAGTTTGTTAGGCTCATGGACCGCATAGTTGGGTCTGACAAATTGCTTTTCTTAGACAGTGAGAAAGGTTTCATCCGCGTTAATGAGAAAGCTGGCACTGAGAAAGCGGGCATGTGGCTTAGTAATACCTACTCGTTGAACCGCTCTAAGGGCATGAACTACAATGTCCATACAGGTATAGTCCAGCCCGCCACCCCTCCTGCACTACCACCTATGATTCAACACGGTAAGTATCAGGGCTACAAGGGACACAACTATAAGGGACACAACTATGCTAAGGAGTATGCTGCTCGTAATAATAATGGAAGTTGGGGTGAGGCATACGATGAGTTTGATGATGACTTCTACTGGGATAGTGCTACTAAATCTACGAAGGCAGAAGTTAAGCAGTTACGTGTAGTCGAGAAGGAGAAAGTTGAGCCTAGTATCATGTCACTTTTGACGCAGAACGTAGACCCTGTTGAGACTGAGGATGTGGTGTCTGCTTATTGTGAAGGAACTCTTTACGAGTTTGCCTTAGATAACATGGAAGGGTTAGTTGGATGGCTGAAAGAAATGATAGCCCTGCCGAAAGCAAGCTAATGGAAATGCAGATAGATGACACTGATCTAAAAGATCTAGTGGAGGAGGTACTTACTGCTGTGGATAGTGTTGTGATGGATGGCCTTAGTCATATGGAAAGTGCGCCGGAAATATTGTATGCGGCTACGATTCTACATGAGTTTGGTATAAATTATTTCGGAGAGGACGATGCTTGGTTGTATGCGTTAGCGCCTGACGCGTTGCATCCTAGTCCTTGGACATGGCTGACAGATAGCTACGTCCTAGGAACTTGGAAAGTCCACGACGGGAATAATGTTATGGTTGGGCGCAATCTGTCTGACGAAATTAGAAATGAGTTGCCTAAGTACTGGTCAACTATATCCGATATGGATGATGAAGGAGAACTTGCACATGCCTGAATTTCCTAGGCTAAACCACGTTGGGCTGACATACCACCCAGATGTTAGTCCCTTGGTCAAAGATAGAATGTATGTTATGGTACACCAGAAAAATATAAACGAAGTTGTCTTGTTCTATGACACCGTAAACTTTACCCCTGTAATGGTAGATTACTTCCCTTACATGTATGACTTGTGTAAAATTAGGATGAATGTGGGAGTGTCGCATCCTGATGCTGTAGGGTTTCCTACCCCGCATGATCTTTTCCGTAGGATGTATGATGCTGGTCAAGTATATGTTGGGAGATTTTCGGGGCATTATCTACACGAAGATAAGATGGAGGAAGTTTCTTTAACTCCTATGAGTGGGGGCAACAGTGACCTGTATCAATACGAGATTGCTTTAGGTAGTATGAGTCCTATTATAAAGAAGTATCTAAACGATCATGTGCTATCGGCCACCATCCCGTCTTTAACTAAGCGTCAATCTGAAACTAGGTATGCCAATGTTCCTACTATGATGATGGGCAGAAACGGTGCCGCGAACTACTCGGACCCTTATGACTGGGCTATTCGAGGTGGCCGCGAAACTCTTGTCCACGAAGATCGTCTTACTAAAGTTCTCAAAGGAGATCTGTGGGGTAATGTCGAGGCCATTAGTATACCTTCTTTAATGTTAGATAGAGGTACGTTTGGGCATCTAAGTACATATAATAAGTACTTTGATAGTGTATTGAGAGGGATAGAGGCAGCGTTTGAGATTAAGTGTGACATGTACGAGGATCTCTTAGGTAACCAAGGGTTTTGTATTACAAATTATCGGAGGGGTGGCGGATATACCTCTACTGTTAATAAGTTTATGCAACCCATGTTGGAAACAGAATTAGATACTGCGGAAAATTCTCTGCAATACCTAAAAGAATACTTTGGTGATCCTGAGTATGATGATGACGAGGTAGAGGAGGACAACGATGACAGATACTAAAGGTGCGTATATGTACAGTGGAACAGAAGAATTTCTTAGCGGAGTTAAGGTTAAATACAATAGGTCCCCCTGTTTACCCTACACTTTTACTACACCATGCCCTGAGAAGTTTGCTATTGTAAACTTGGTGACGGGCAGTGTTGGGTTCCTTAGCATGGATAAGACTGGGCAAGATAGGATTGTGCAAAACAACAGCGGCCCTTACTATGGATTCCAGAGTGTAAGTCTATTGACTTTCTGTTTGAAATATATCTATGACTACGCCGCGAGTAAAGGGCATGGTCCAACTAAGGTGGACCAATGTTCTTTGAAAATACAGCCCTGATCTGGGCGTTGCTATTCACCTGTGTCTTACTACTAGGAGTATTCTAATGCGAGTTAAAGTTTTACCTTACAAACCAGCAAGTAAGTCTGCTTTCAAACTAGCTACGTCTTTGGGTGTGCAACGGGTGCGCCCTCGGGGTAGGTACGTCCCACGCCCCACGGATCTTATCTTTAACTGGGGGTGTACGCCTAGAGATTTTTCTTGGGACCCTTTCACACCGCTCTTTGTTAATAGCCCGTCATATGTAGGGCTGGCGGCAGACAAGACTTATTTCTTCCCTTACGCTAAGGAGTTTTGGGATGAAGAAACACGGGAACTAACCTTGCTTGCCTACACCGAGGACAGAAACTCGGTTGACCTTTGGTTAGATGATGGGCATAAGGTAGTTGCTAGGTGGGTTGTCAATGGACACTCTGGCAGAGGTATCAAAGTTGTAAGTAGCATGACAGAGTTACAGCATTTGGAGGAAGTGTTAGGTCAGGCAGTATTCTTTACTAAGTATGTTAAGAAACGTGACGAGTATCGAGTGCATGTGGTTAATGGTGAGGTCATTGACGTGCAGCAAAAACGTAACCCTACTGTCCTGAGTACACCTGCCGACTATCAGATCAGGTCACATGATAACGGTTGGATTTTTTGTAGAGAAGATGTTGAGATCCCCGATAACATCAAGGCAGAGTGCGTTGATTTCGTTAGTACTTTTGGATTAGATTTCGGGGCGCTTGACATTTTGCACAATCAGCACTATAATGGGTGGTGGATTGTTGAACTCAATACGGCACCGGGTCTTGAAGGACAGACACTTGACAATTATAGTAGGGCTTTCTCTGCTATAATTTCACAAGAACGTGAGGGATAATACCGTGCATTATAAAGATGAAGTTAATGACAAAGAAGATTCGTTCAGCGTACCATACAATACTATAGAACCTAACTGGAGATTCCTAGATAGGCATAACAGCTGGTGCTTTAATAGGGTGCTTGGTGGGGTGCCGATTGCCTTCCGCTATCGTAAGGCAGAGAGTAGGAATAATGTGGTGGATGGGCTTAAGTGTGGCCGCAGTTCGTTCAATGATAGGTACCCTGCATTTGCTGGGCGTGTTAAAATTGTAGCACGGTGGCCTTTCTATATCCTATTGCAGTTGCGTAATGAGGTTACACCTATGTCCGCCGAGTGGATGGAGGAGGTTGCCCCTATGCACATCTTCCATGATTGGCATGAGCAAAACTTTAGGGGGTCAGGCCGCCACGAAGATCCGTCTAGACCTGAGTACAATACCCTCAACATCTTAACTCGGGAAGAACTACTACCTCACCCCGACTTAATCACGGGCCGTCTGGACGACCCCGGCAGTTGGAGCGAGGAGACTATCAATATCCCCTTGAGAACTACGACTATGGAGACGACGCCTTATACGTGGACAACTACATCCTCCGAAAGAACAAGTGGGGGGACTAGTCGTGTTGAGGCGAATGACATAGCCCGTGATATATACAACAGAACATACAACAGGGCAAGCGGATGACAGAAAAACTTGAAGCTAAAGAAGTAGCGCAGATCAACGAGATGTTTGACGAGCGTAGTATTGATGACATAATTGCGGACCCAGCTGCTAAGAAGCAGTTGATTGATTACCTCCGCAAGGTGCGGCTGAACGTGCGCGATGCTGAGGCCAAGGGCAAGCGGCCTAGTAAGAAGGTGGCGCGCGGTGACTTCGATGAAAAGGTAGGTGAGATGACACTAGAGGGTGTCATGGGGCTATCGTTAGAACAGCTCACCGCCGCCACCCCTCCAACAGATGAGAAGGAAAGCTAATGTATGACATGGTAGATTTTGTGCGTGAGAGTAACCGGATCGAAAGGATTTTCCGCGACCCTACTGATGAAGAAGTCCTTGCCCATGAGATTCTTTTATACAAAAGTTCTGTTGTTGTTGAAGATCTTATTAGATTTGTTGAGGTTATCCAGCCTGATGCTGTAATCAGGGATCGTGTTGGACTTGATGTGTGTGTTGGAAGGTATATAGCGCCAAGGGGCAGACCCGGAATTGTAGATATGCTTAGCAATCTTCTTGCGGATATAGGGGTTGACTCTCCGTGGCAAACACACTGCTACTATGAAAGTTTGCACCCCTTCACTGACGGTAACGGTAGGTCAGGCCGCGCCTTATGGTTGTGGTCAATGGCACACCAAGGGAGGAATAGTAATAATTTTCCAGCACCACTTGGATTTCTGCATGAGTTCTACTACCAAACATTGGAAGAACAACAAATTTCGGGACACATTAGCCAATGACAGTACCTTTGACGACGGACTTCGAGCCGGTTAAGTTTGCTAAGTATGTGTATGATGCGGAGGGTCACCCCGAACAGATTGTATGGGACGTATCCTCTATAGAGAACTTGATCCGGTGTTCTAAGTATTATCAATACAATAACTTGAAAGGAATGAGGCTATCACTACCCCCAACTGCCACCTACTTTGGTAGTGCTGTTCATCACGGCTTTGAAGTTCTTGATACCGTAAGGTTTTATGGTGGCAAGGTTGATGAGGCGGTTGAGCAGGCGGTTGACACAATCCTTACTGAATACGGCGAAGGGCTTCGGCTTAGTACGGACAACGCAAGGAGTTTGCAACCAGCTTTGCGCGCTGTAGTATGGAGGGCTGAGGAATTTTGGGACGATCCTCTGGAAACTGTAGCTATGCCCGACGGCAAGCCAGCACTAGAGGTACGCTTCGAGGTGCCACTAGCTTTCATTGACCAGCCTTACCGGCTGAGTGGGCGCATAGATAAGATGGTCGAACACAATGGGGACCTATACATTGTGGATACCAAGACCACTAAGAAGGTACTCAACTCTTGGTTCTTTGATGGGTACATGCCGTCCACTCAAATCTATGGGTACATGTGGGTGTGCCGGGAGATCCTTAAGCTACCCATTCGCGGCTTCATCATTGATGCGGTGCAAACTATGGTGGAGAGCACTAGGTTTGGCCGCGCCACGTTTGACGTAACGCCTGAGCAAATTGATGAATGGAAATCCACGGTTAAGGATGGGTTCCAACGTCTAGTTGAATACAAAAACCAGCAAAACTATCCGCATAACTACGCAAGTTGCGGCAACTATGGCGGCTGTGTGTACCGTAAGGTTTGCGCGGCACCGGAGTGGATGCGGCCTACGTACATAGAGGACAGTTACAAATGCACCACACACTTTTCACTGGAGACAGACAATGAATAAACATGAGGATTTAATTGCGGAGTTAATCCGTTTCGCGGAATCAGAGGAGGCTTTTCATCAGGGGCCATGCCTCTTACCACGGAAGGCCGCAGCTACTATAGAGACGCTGGAGGCTGACAAAGCGATGCTATTCAGCAGCATGACATGGGCCACCGACGAGCATGTTAAGGCGGAACTAGCAAAAAACTGGGCCATCAAACGAGCAGAGGCCGCAGAGGCGGAACTTAAACATGCCAATAGAGCGTTAGCGCAGACAACTAGCCACCTAACAGCCGAGAGCAAACGGGCAGATGTTGCAGAGGCCGGTACTAGGGCGAGGAAAGAACAATGATATGCGGCTACGCGAATTGCCCTTGGAATGGTCAAACGGCGCTACCCCAGCCGGGAAATTGCCCCGTTTGCACCCCGCCCACTTGCCAGACCAACCAAACCGGGGGAACGGACCACGTTATCGAGGGGCTACAGGCGCGGGTGGCGGAGTTGGAGGCCGAGAACAGATCATTCAGCGCACAGATTTCATTAGAGCCGTTGGCTCCCGGCAATTACAGCCGGACCTTGGATGTGTATAGAGAGACAAGCCAAAAATTCCTCAAACGAGCAGAGGCCGCAGAGGCGCGGGTCGTAGAGCTGCGGGTAGTGTTGGCGGTACGTGACGCTGAACGGGATAAGCTACAGGCGCGGGTCGTAGAGTTGAAAGCCATACTAGCCGTTATGGTAGACAAAGAGCGGTGTAGATTCGACCATCATGGTACGTGCCAAACTCACTTCGGAACTACGGAAGACGGCAAATGCGCGGTAGCAGTTGCCCGTGCTGCGCTGGAGAAAGACGATGAGTGATTATGATGGGAAGTTTAATTGTGCCCGTGCCAGCAACAAGGTCGGGGCCGCACTACACTGGAGAAGGAGGAATAGATATGGAAGTAACACTTTTTATCGTGGTAATGTGGTTCGTATTGGTTGTAATCAGAGAGGTAGTGTAATGCCAAAGAGAAAGTATATCAAGATAGGAGACACCATCGTACCAAACAAGGGAGGCAAAGGCTCCCACCTACAGCCTAGCTACTATACACCAGAGATTTCGCGTAACAAATATAACCCCAAGGAACTCAAGACTATGGCAAACAAAATCAAACCAGCCGACGCCACCCCTCCTACAGTAGAAGAAGGTGACCAGTTAGAACTGCTAGGGACAGGCAAAGATCTAAACTTTATTAAGAAAACCAAGGACGGTGGCGTTGAGATCGGTGTCCCTGTTGACCAACGGAGGCTCGTAAAGAAATGAGTGCGAACATAACACCCCCAAATAACATAACTCGTCTTGACATATCGGCTAATAGAGTATTAGAATTAGTTAAAGATAAGGTGGACGGAGGCGTACTTGTTATTGGATGGGATACAAATGGTGATTTAATTTTTAGTTCAAGCATAGCTGATGGAGGTGAGGTTCTTTGGTTATTAGAAAAAACGAAGAAAGCTTTATTGGAGGTGGTTAATGAGCACGATCTATAGATGGATGACCTTTGATTACAACATCGAAGATCATCTTGCCGCGTCATTCCCCGAAGAACTTGTGCCCAAGCTGGAGGTGATACCTATTGGCACACAGATCAAGCTGATGTATGGCTACGATAAGGGCAACCCCGCTATCTTCAATCGAATACACGGGGATTTGCCTGCGGACCCGGCTGAACTAGAGGTGAACACCATCCTCCTTAAGCGGCCAACCGATTTGGAATTTAATCCGGTGGGCATAGAGGATATGTTTGCAATCGAATGGTTCATCACCGAATACGCATACGATGAAATGGAAGAAGATGCCCTCAACTATCTACAAGGAGACTACTAATGGCACAGTTATTTTATAAGAGTGCAGAGACTTGGTTAGTATGTGGTGGCCGTCACTTTGAGGACAAGACTATGTTTGAAAATGCGATGGTTACTTTAGCCACAGCCAGAGGGCTGCCCAAAAAGATCATAAATGGTGGATCTCTTGGGGCTGATTCGATGGCTCAAGATTGGGCTAAACAATATGGCATCATGGGACACACAGTTGAAGCTGAGTGGGAAAAGTATGGTAAGTCTGCCGGTCCTATTCGGAACAAGGCTATGTTGGATAAGTATCATCCGCATCTTGTGATTGTTTTCCCAGGTGGGCGTGGCACTGAGAGCATGCTTAAGCTGGCACACAAAGACAACGTGGAGGTGTGTGAATTTACCATCAAATAGGAGGGGTGGCGTGGGGGGTTGACAAGTCTGGAGAAATGTGGTAGACTGTTTTTCCAATGGCCTTTCGGAATGAAAAGGAAACACGATGCCAACACTAAAAGATCTACCAGTCAGCAGCAGGCACAGGATTTTAATTGTGGGAGAGAGTGGGTCGGGTAAGACTACCCTACTGTCTACCCTAGCCAACGCTGGCTACAACCTAAGGATCGCGGACTTCGATGGCGGTCTAAATATTCTAGAAAATTATGTGAACGATGATGCTCGGGAACGTGTGTCATATCTAAACTTCCAAGATGAACTCGGTAAATCCGACGCTACCGATAGGTTCTTCAAAGCACTGCGTAAGTGGGAAGACTTTGGGCCTATCACTGAATGGGATGACAACACTGTGCTTGTCATTGATAGTCTTGGTTTCATGGGAGAGGCGGCTCTAAGGAAAGCCTTGTCCTTCGCCGGTAAAAAGCTGACGGATAGGATGGCTCCCGCAGAATGGTACGATGCCCAGCGTGAGGTGAAGCAGTTGCTGCAATATCTATTGAGCGACCTTCTCAAATGCCACATCGTAGTGCTGACCCACATCAAGTACATCGAAGATGATGCGGGAGTTGCGATTGGATACCCGAGTACGGTTAGTCGCGGCTTCGATGTGGAAGTTCCTAAGTATTTCAATGACATGTACCGATTAGATGTGCGCCAAAAGAGCGGAGAGTATGTGCGTACACTGCGGACACAAGCCGACAATCGTATGCGGTTGAAATGTTCTGCCCCAAAATTCATGGAGGCTAACGAGGTGGCAGACCTTTCAGTAATCTTTGACAAGCTAAAGAAAAATGTACTGTTAGCAAAGAAAGAAGTTGACAAAGCCAAAGCAGCGTGATATACTACGCACTCAAACTCATAGAGGAATAAACGATATGACACTAGACCTTACAAACTTAGATAGCATTATGAGCATGGAGCTTACCGATGTTCCGCAACTGATGACTCTGCCTAACGGCAAGTATCGGTTCAACATTAACCGAGCGCGTATGAATGGGCCGGTTGGTAAGAACAATCGTTTTGTTGTTGAGTTTTCTATCAAGCCGACGGAGGTTCTTGAAGGGGGTTTCCCTGAGGAACAGTTGGATATGATTTCGCCAGTGCGGCATCAGTATTGGATCACTGAGAAGTCGATTGCTTCCAAGCATCCTAACATTAGTATCTGGAAGTTCTTTGAACTTCTGGAAATTGAGACAGGCGATGGTAACTTTGGTGAGTTGCTTGAGGCTTGTGTTAACCGGGACTTCGAGGCGTCCACCAAGATCGGTGAGCGTAGTCAAAACAATCCCGAACCTATGGCAGAGATTGATCGAGTGTTCACTGCCTAGTACCACTGCGCATAGACCATAAGCAAGAGACACAACTCGGGGAGTAGGCTAACACCTACTCTCCATTTTTTTCGGAGAACCACATGACCAAAGCCCAGGAATATGACAATACTAAAGAACACACTGACTCCACAACCTTTTCTTTTTTTGTAGAGTTGATGAAGAAAGAATTTGATCAATACTACAATCAAAGTGTTAAAGATCAGTGGACTGTTGCTGCAAGAGAGCTTGCGTTTAAACATATGATGGATGAGTTGGCTGGAACTCTTGATATGTATGTGCAATTTAAAAAGAAAACCACAACTTCAGCCATTAAAAATGTTAAAGAGTGGGCGAAGAATCTCCAATGAAAATCATTGAGGTTTTTGGGGATGGTAACCGCTTCCCTAATGGGTGGCATCGTTACATCTTAACTTACGTAGGGACTAAGTGGGTACGCCTGCTTAGCCCTACTAAGTTTCACGTAATACGAATACGTAAGAAGGTGTATGATTCGATGCACAAGAAGGAACCCCAACAAGATTGGACGTACTATGAAGACAACTTAAATAGCAAGCTAGCTTTCGCAGTTGGGTCAGGTAAGAAGGTAGCTGCGGCAGAAGTTAATAAAGTTATTGATTGGATGAAGGATCAACCATAATGACTGAAAGTGTTGAGGAAGCTATTAAAAAAAATCATGATATCTTCTCCCCTGGTCCAACATGGATGCAATGGGATAGAACACGTAGCTATATTACCATAGACGGAGAGCTTACTGTTGCGGATATGAAGAAACTTATATCTCACATGGAGAAATACAGTGAAGTCGATCAGGGATAACTACATCCAACCTGTGTGGCCTGTGGGTGAGTGTACCTTCGCCATTGTAGGTGAGGCACCTGACGAGGATGAGGCAATCAACATGTCAGGGTTCAGCGGCAGTAGCAACCGCATGCTTAAGCATACCTGTGTTGAGTTAGGGTTGGACCCTGCCAAGGCATTGCTTACAAATGTATTCCGCCACAAGCCACCGCAGACTGCGAAGAAACCTAATGACTCTGCGTATTATTTTATGAAAAGAACGGAGGCCAAGCGCACTAAGAAGGAGACTGGTTGGGAATCATCCTTTCCAATCAAGCACTTAGACGGGTTTCTTCGCCCCGAATACGAGGATGAACTCCGCTCACTGTACGCCGAGATTGAGAAGGCTGACCCTGATATTGTCATAGCCCTGGGTGCCTATGCACTGTGGGCATTGACCGGCAACGATTCTATAAATTCGTATCGCGGCACCGTCATCCCCATCACACTGCCGTCGGGCTACAAGTGCAAGATGCTGGCCACGTACCTGCCGAACAATGTCGTCCGCGTGTGGTCCAATAGGTTTCACTTCGTAAATGATTTGAACAAGGCCAAGGGCGAGATAGGTAGCAAGACGGTAGAGAGGGTGCCCCGTGAGGTGATGATCGACCCCGACCTTGATGACATCTATGGTTGGATGCGCCATCACGTATGGGACAAACCCACGCCACCCCTCCTTGCAGTAGACATAGAGACGGATGCAAAACTCAGGCAGATAACATGCGTGGGATTTTCAGTGGATGATACGCACGCCATTGTAATCCCATTCGTAGACAAGACCAAGGCCAACTGGTCGTACTGGAGTGACTCAGATGAGGAACTTTTTGCATGGCGGATAATAGAGGAGACATTAGAGAACTCTGATATAGCCAAGGTGTTTCAGAATGGTACGTATGATATGTTTTGGTTTATGTTTCAGATGAAGATCCCTACGTTGGGGCGTATAGAAGATACAATGCACATGCATCATGCGCTAGAACCTGAGCTGCCTAAGGGTTTGGATAGCTTGGCTTCATCGTATCTTAATGAGATAGCATGGAAGACACTAGTATCTTTTAAGGAAAACAAAAGAGGTAATTAAATGATAGGCTTTATTTTTGTAGCACTGTGGGGGATAGCCTCCCTACTATTAGTTAACGCATATCTACTGGAGGAAGACGATGTTTGTTGTAAGCAGAAGTGTAAGTGTAGATGAGGTGGGTGGTACGTTAAGCCCACTAGTACTAAAGAACGATGCCATTGTGTACGCCACGTTCATCAAACGCTTGAATAATATTTTAAAAAATAGTCACTGCATTATACAAGGGGAGATAGAACAGGTGGGTATTCACAACTCCTCTATAGGTACGTACAGTTGCGAGTTGCGCGCACAAATATTCCGAGGTACGTCAAAGGATAATTCAGGGTACATACCTGGGGAGGCAATACAACAGGCTTGGCATCTGAATGGAGATCACGATGAATAACATGGATATAGTTGTACTTTATGCAACCTTCGGTATGGTGCTTGCTAATAATATTCTTATTCCTTTAATAACTATTTTATTAAGAGCTTGGTAGGAGACGACTATGAGTGAGTTTGATACTTTTATTCTTTATATTACGTTCGGTATGGTTGCATCTCACCTTGTTTTTCATATGCTTGGGATGTTTAAATGAAACGTGCCATTTGGTTTGGACAACTTGACATCGACCCGACACTGCATTCAGTGACACAAGAGATTGTAATGTGGAGGGCTGTGATAGATCAGGCTATTGAAGATATGATTAACAAGGACAAGGGCCGCGAAGCTAGGATGACTAGGTTGCGCGCTCGTATCTGGTTACAGGATGCCGGGGAAGATTTTGAACAGGTGTGCTACCTAGCACAGCTACCGGCAGACATAGTTCAATCAAAGATTAAAATACTAATGGAGAATTTAAATGAGACAAAGAACAGCGACACTAATTGAACTTAACAAAGAACAACGGGGTAAGTTCATGCAACTCATGCGCAGCTTCCTCAAAGATGGATTGGGTATTGATGTCCCCGAGGGGGTGTGTATAATACCAGACGTTGAGTTTTCACTCTCACAGGCTCTGCCTATGGAGATGCAATTGCGAGAGGGTGGCAACCCCTTTCTCATAGACCCCTCGCTCGTACAAAAGATGCTAGACTCAGGCCAGTACACCTTTACTTGGTACACCTCAGTTGATGATGACATTACAGAGCGCGCCACCCCTCCTATAGCTGGGGAGTTGGTTGATGTAAAGTTAAAGAGTGGATGGACAACACAGGATGACGACGATGACGAAGACTCAGACCCCACCCTCAACTGAGGAAGTAAACCACCCCGACCACTACACTGCCGGAGGCATAGAAGTTATTGACATACTGGAGGCCAAGCTAACTCCAGAAGAATTCAAGGGCTACCTCAAAGGTAATTGCCTTAAGTATCTTTTGCGCGCCGAACACAAGGGAGGTGTGACTGACATACGGAAGATGCAGTGGTACTCTGAACGCCTTGAGGCTACCTATATGCCGAAAAAAACGCGAGATCTAGATGATGAAAAGTTCAAGGCGACAAAGGAACTATATGATCTTGCCTTCAATTCTCACTCTGCTTATGCCCCTGGCTCTATTATTCCTCTAGACTATAAAGGTAGACCTACCCACCGTGCCGATGGGCTGCCAATCTTTTATGACTACAACGACTAGGAGGGGTGGCGTGGGATGAGGATCATTACGGATGAGACTGACATTGGTTCCTTGACTAAGCAGGAATTGTTCTATCTTTACAACGGGATGGACTGTCTTATAACATACCAACTACGGGACATCTTGCTACCTAAGGTAGAGGAAGAGGCAGTGGCTCCGTACGAATACGAGATGGCGATGCTTCCTGTTGCAATGGACATGATGTTGCGCGGCATGAAGATCGACCATAGGGCGATGCAGCTTTTGTTAGAGGAGTTGTATGCTAAGAAGCAGAAGTATGCTGCGTTTCTTGATGAGTTGGCTATGGTTCTGCTGGACCAGGGCGTCAACCATCAGAGTGACAAGCAACTTAAGGTGTTGTTTTATGACGTGTTAGGTATCACACCAATCAAAAAGAGAGATGGCAATGCATGGAAAGTCACAACTAACCGAGAAGCTTTGGAAAAAATTGAAAAGGAGAATGCCAAGGGTCGCGTCTTCGCTACTCTTGTACTGGCATTACGTGACATTGACAAGCAAACTTCAGTACTTACGGCTGAGCGTGATGCGGATGGAAGGTTACGCACAAGTTTTAATGTGGCTGGTACAGAAACATGGAGATGGTCTAGCTCAGCCTCGCCCGCCTACTCGGGTATTAATTTTCAGAATGTTAATGAACGGCTTAGACGTGTGTTTGTTCCGGATGATGGGTATGTTCTTTACTATGCTGATCTGGATCAAGCGGAGTCTCGTGTGGTTGCTTACCTATCCAGTGATGATAATTATATCAACGCTTGCGAGAGTGGTGACTTACATACGTATGTTACTCAAATGGTTTGGCCTGACCTTGAGTGGACAGGAGATGCGGGAGAAGATAGAGAACTCGCTGAGCGTAATTACTTACGGGGTTTCTCAAGACGAGACCTATGCAAACGTGCCGGGCATGGGACAAACTATGGGCTTCAAGCTGCGTCCCTCTCTCGCCACCTTCAAATTAAGGTTCGCGAAGCATCCCGATTCCAACTCCAGTACTACGGAGGAGCCGTTAAGTACGAAGAGCTTGGCAGATGGCATGAGCAGGACAGGGACGGAGGTTTCGATAAGCTCATTGAGGAAGGTTCCGTTGTTGGAGTGGCCCCAGGCAAAGGTGAGAAGGATAAGAGATTAGTATATATCGAGGGCAACTTCCCCGGCATTAGAAAATGGCATGACACAGTGGCGGCTGAGTTGGAGATGGAGGGTAAGCTTACTAACCCCTTTGGATTTACCCGAAAGTTTTGGGGAAGATCTTCTGACTCAGCCACGTTGCGGTCAGCCATAGCCTTTCTTCCGCAGTCAACAGTAGGTATCCTGACCAGCATAGGGTTGTATCGAATATGGAAAGAGTTACCTGAGGTGCAACTGCTAGCTAACATACATGATGCGGCCTTGGGTCAGATACCTGAGAAAAAAATTGACAAGCTGGCTCCGCTTGTGATAGACTGCATGATGAACCCTCTGGACATAGGTGGAAAATTGATGACGATACCTTCCTCACTTGAGGTCGGTATGAACTGGGGACACGTAGTACGGGATGAAGAAACACGAGATGTCATTGATAATCCTAATGGATTAGATGGTTGGAAGGAAAGTTAATGAAAGATTATTTAAGCAGTAAGTACTACGCAGGTATACTTGCTAAACAGATAAGAGATAACTGGAAGCAGAAGGGTATTGATGTTGAGGTATGGGTTGAACCTGTACCTTCTTTTGCTGACATGTATCAAGTGCGTTCCTCTATTAGATTTGGAAAGATGGAGGATGATTATGAGGGGAGTTGATGATTACATCGAGGCTGTTGTTGACGGCTTGTCGGATACTCCGTTGCCTGAGCGGTATCGTAGGTGGGGTGCCATCTCATCTATCGCTGGTGCGTTAGGTCGTAAGTGTTGGTTCGATAGAGGGGCTTTCATTGTACGTCCTAACATGTATGTCATATTAGTAGGGGCACCTGGAGTTGGTAAGACAGCCAGCTTGGATCTCCCTTTAATAAAATTGTACAAAGCCTTGTGTCTTAACCCAGGTGTCAAGGCAGACCAAGATGAATACAATCCTTTGGTTTCTTATTACGGTATGGAGTTGTACCCTATGGCTCTGCTCAAGGATAAAATTACACCGGAAAGCATGGGGGTTGAGATGAAAAAAGTTGAGCACCCCATCATGGATCTGTCTGAGGCTGAGGTATTTTTTGATAACAGCGTGACGTTGCTGACCAACGAACTTGGTACGTTCATGGACCGAGAGGCAAGGGGTGCCCAGATACTGTTGACTGAGTTGTGGGATGCCCTAGTTAACTATGAGTACAAGACCAAGACAGCTGGGCACTACATTATTAAGGGGCCGTACCTTAACTGGATTGCCTGCGCTACTCAATCCGAATTGATTCTTAATATGCCCGGTAATGCTAGAGGGCAAGGGTTGCTGTCGCGTATCGTACTTGTGTATGATCCGGGCAGTAGCATTGAGGAAGACTTGGTATACCCCTCACCCAACGAGGATATGATTAATAGATTGCGCGAAACCCTTGCGCAGATAGCCACATTGCGTGGCCAGTTTAGTATGGTAGACGAAGTGTTCGATGAAGTACGCAGTGACATTAAGGCAAATCTTCCACCAACCCCAACAGATGACAACATGACCGAATACGTTAGTCGTAGATCTGCGCATGCTCTCAAGCTGGCTATGTGTATCAGTGCCTCTCGCTCAGATACAATGATGATAACGCACAGGGATTGGACCGACGCCAAGGAAACTTTGTTCGACGCAGAGCAACTGATGCCTGTAGCCCTCACTGGATTTGGCATGGGCAAGGCTGGCCAGACTGCACAAGAGATAGAAGGGTTCATTAAGTCTACGTGTGCTGCTACTGGGAGGGGTGGCGTGCCGGAGAATACGTTGCGGCGTGAGATTTTGCGCAAGGCGGCGAACCCCGGTGAGGTTGACACGATGCTGGCCGTTATGATGTCAGCTGGCATCTTAGAAAAACATGGAAATATGATAAAGTTAGTAGGGGAAAATGCGAAAAGCAAGACGAATCCTAGCCAGCCCAACACGGGTTGACGTAAAGGAATCCCACCCCAATTTCAGCAAGCGACGGTACAACAGAGTTCAGGCCGCTGGCATTCACTATGAGCGGTTGGTTGTAAAGTTCTTTGAGCTGGCGTTTGGTGATAAGAATGTGGTGCCGGGCCCGTGGCTACACTACACGGATGCCAATGGTAAGGGGTGGTGTCAGCCTGACCTATTCATTCTGCCACCGCATAGAAAGAAAACCCTGTGGGTGGGTGAGTGCAAGCTCAAGGCTAGTAAGGCGGCGGAGGAAAGATTGACTAACATGTACGTCCCGCTGGCGGGGCTGCTGTATCCCGGCTACGAAATTATAGGCGTGCAATTCTGCAGACACCTCACATCTAGGAAGCTCATGCTTAACCAGCGCAACCTGATTGAGTATGATGAATTACTTGACATGAAAAAATACGACAAGGATTTCTACACTGTCAACCTAAGGAGAGTATACTGACTTATCAACAGGTTAATCTTCTTGCAATTTATTGAGGGCTATGCTATAATGGTCTCCATGTTCAATGGGGTCCGCGCCACCCCTCCCACACCTTAAAGGAATTTAAAATGGGTCCGACTTTAGCCGTGTCTAACTGGATACATGAGACCAAGTACAGAGGAATAGGAGAGAGTTTTGATGAGGCCATGTATCGCATAGCTTCCGCGACTAAAGATGATGACAGTCATTACAAAGAGTTAACAGATGTGTTGAGGGACCAGCGGTTCCTTCCTGCAGGTAGGGTGCAAGCGGCGATGGGTTCGCCTAAAGCTGTCACTCCTTACAATTGTTTCGTGTCCGGCATAGTCGAAGATAGCTTCGATGACATCATGGAAAAGGCAACGGAAGCTGGGAGAACGATGCGCCTTGGGGGTGGTATTGGCTACGACTTTAGTCGAATACGTCCACGGGGAGAGCTTATCACTACGCTAGGTAGCCCCGCCTCGGGACCCGTATCCTTCATGCAAATCTTTGACGCTGTGTGCAAGACTATCTCTAGTGCAGGGCATAGGCGGGGTGCGCAGATGAGTGTTCTGCGGATAGACCATCCGGACATCGAAGAGTTTATTCATGCCAAGCAAAACATCACTAGCCTCACAGCATTTAACATATCCATTGGTGTCACTGATGAGTTTATGGAGGCGGTGCTGACTGGCAATACTTTCCAACTCAAGTGGGGTGGCAGGGTATATAAGACAGTGGATGCTGCGACATTGTGGGAACAGATTATGCGTTCTACGTGGGACTGGGCCGAGCCTGGGGTGCTATTCATTGACCGTATCAATGAGATGAACAACCTCTACTACTGTGAAACAATAGAAGCTACCAACCCCTGTGCTGAGCAACCCTTGCCCCCTTACGGGGCATGTCTACTGGGTAGTTTCAACCTTGTTAAATACATCACACCGTCCAAAGCATTCGACTACGATCAGTTTGAAGAGGACATTGGCATAGCTTACAAGGCTATGGATAACATCATTGATGTAGCCACGTACCCCCTTCCTCAGCAGAGAGAAGAGGCTAAAAACAAACGCCGCATGGGTCTTGGTGTAACCGGGGCAGCTAATGCAATCGAAGCCATGGGGCACAGGTATGGAGAGGAATCCTATTTGCAAATCCAAGATTGCATTCTCGAAACTCTTAATGATACACTGTATCTGGAGAGCGCAAAGCGGGCCAAGGTTAAGGGC